>Ga0209597_1001317_pt1 | contig 16298 bp, 26 predicted proteins | sample M_140625_MF_Meta_FD_187316 | JGI IMG/M metagenome (GOLD analysis project Ga0209597, IMG submission 187316) | Freshwater microbial communities from Lake Montjoie, Canada to study carbon cycling - M_140625_MF_MetaG (SPAdes) (version 2) | ecosystem: Environmental > Aquatic > Freshwater > Lake... | reverse complement strand
CAGCGGTGACCAGGAGATAATCTTTTTGGGGCTTTGATGCGATAACTTCCACACCAACGGATAAGCCGTCCATAAGTTGCTCCTGGGCTAGCAAAATCGCATCTGATCCCCGTGAGGATGCACTTACTTTAAAGCTGGCGTAAAGGCCGTCTTTAGCAGATGTAATACTTTGCATACGCCCTACTGGCTTTGTACTATCGTGTGACATTAAAAGTTTTACTTTACTTGGTTCTGTGGCTTCGATTGAGTCAGGTGCAAACATTACTTTACCTGCGCTTGTGAATCCTATCTCGCCATACGGTGCAATTTTGCCTGAGATAGTACGGCGCTCACCGCTATCTACTGCCTCTATATTGCCACTAAACGTTAAAATCATTAGACCCGTTCCCTTCATTGAGGCCCATAGGGCTTAGTTGTTCCATACTTTGCGCTTGCTCTAAATCTATTAAACCCAGGTTAAGCATTTTCTCTATTGCATCTAAACGCGCTGCAGTATCGGCACGTAAAAACGTTTCATCTAGCGCAAAGCGCACTACGTTACCGTGCGCCGTAATGTCATCCATAGATAGACGATTTTCAATAGCGCTAATAAACGGCTGTAATGAATATGCTACGAACTCTTTGCGCCCGTCAATAATATTTTGATACGTCATTGAGTTATTCATATCTGCACTTATGTAATATGCAGGCACGTTCATTAGCCGTGCTATTTCCGTAGCTAAATACTGGCTACTTTCGGTGTAGGTCATATCCTTAGGGCTAAAACCTACTTGCTGATAATCTAGAGTGCTTGTTAAATATGCTGTACTGCGTGAAGCACGTGCTGCTTTCCACGCAGCTAGCAAACCGCTAATCTGTGCCTCAGGTAAATCGGCACCGCTATTTTTAATAAATCCTGTAGGCATTGGTGTAGCAGCTGCAACGCTTGCGGCTTTTTGTATATCTATTGCGCTTTGTATTGTGCGGGCACCTGTCTCTAATACGCCAGGTAGCAAAGATTGAAAAGTAACAAGGCTGCCAATACCTGCCATAGGTGCGCGTACACCATTAACGCTATAAAAATCTATTTGATCTTGGTACTGGTCAGTAGTAACAGTCACGCGAGTATTAGCTACCCACTCAAAGCCACTAGGGCGCCCGTCATCTGCATACAAACTTGTAACGCGCCAGTATGCAACACCGTAAAATAGTAATGAATCAACAGTATAAGCAATAGTTACGCTACGTGGCTGGCGCATATCGGGCTGGTCTAACCAAAGTGGAGATTCTAACTCTACGCCTGTAGATTTTTTATATAACTCTAAATCTATACTTGATATAACGCCTGCAATTAAATTACGGCACCGTGATACTGAGGGCACTTGCAGCGCTGTGAAACGATCCATAAAGGGCGCGCCGTTGCCAGTTGCATACAGGCCGCCATAGCTATAAACACCTGTACCATAACCTTGTGACATAACGGCAGGGGCTAACTGGGCGGTAACATCTTTTTTAGATAAACCTAAAGTTTGTAATAGACCCATAGGGCGGATTATAGGTTATCCACAGGTAAAAAGTTATTTACACTCTCGGCGTGTCTAAACGTAAACTTTAGCCTCAGATACAGGCTGTGCTAAGACGTGAATTACCATAGCTAGGCCTATAGGTATATCTACAGGGCCAGCCGATTTACGGCGCACAATACGCCAGGCATCGGGTGTTATTTTAGCTGCACAGTTTGCCATTTGTTGTATAAGTAAATCCTGCCCGCTATGGCGTAGCCGATCATTAACTAGGGCATCGTGGAAGTCAGAGCAGGCAGTATAAAATGACTGCCCCGATACGTCTTTTGTTTGAACACCTGCATTTTGTAAACGCTGGGCTATGGATGCCGTGGTGTACTTGTCATAGCAAACCATACGCGGGTAATACATATCGGCCCATTTTTTAATACTTGCAGCTATAGCTAACTCATCTACTGCCACTTGTGAACTATAGGTATCTAACACAGCTACACCTATTCGCCCGTCAGGCAATAGTTGGCCCATAACAAGGCTGGCATCTCGGCGGCTTGGGCTAACGTCAAAAGCAAAAACAGTTAGAGGGCCAGGTGCCATTTTTAGGTTGATGTCGCTGGCATCCTCAACAGATCCGTGGGGCCACGGCGATTGTAGCGAATCTATCCATTGACATAACGTCTCTGTCCTAAATTGCTCTGTCGTTTGTGTAGTTAGGGCCTCTTGGATAGATGCCTCAGTTACCAGTATGCCTAAAGCTGGGTTGGCTTGCGCCCAGGCTTTACGATCATCTAGCGCTGCAAACTGTGGGGCGCTGTACTCGTAATAGCCTAAAGTCTCAGGCGGGTGTGCCAGGCATCGCTCCCGTAGCTCGTTAAGAGTCACGCTAAAAGCATCGCCTGCGTTACTGGCCAGTAGGGTTTGGGCGTTAGGCCGTGCGCGTGTTACTGGCATAGCAGCTGCAAAGGCTACCTGGTCAACCTCGCGTAATTCATCTATAAATAGAAAATCTGCCGTAGCGCCGCGGGCTGAGTCTCTAGTTGCAGCGCGTACATCCATACGTGCCCCTGACTTTAATACTATGGCCTCATTACCATTGGCGTAGCGGATGCTCTTTAGCTCTTTTCTTAGCATTGGGCTATTCTCTATAGCTTGTGCTACTTCTCTAAAAGTAGTTAACGCCATAGATCGTGCAGACGATATAACCACGTGGTTACGCTCGTTAAACAAGAATAAACCCGCCAGGATACGCATACGCGCTAGGTGACTTTTGCCCTGTTGCCTAGACGTAAGCAATAAATTAGTTTTACGAATAAACATTTTATTTTTATCTATAGTCAACATATCCTGCATTACGTAGCGTTGCCAAGGTAAAAGCGGCAGACCGATATCCTCAGCTAGCTGTGCAACTTCATCGCCTCGGCTTGCACCTTTTAACGGCACGTTTTCTAGGCGTGGTCTCACCGCCCCTCGTAAGGGCTGGCTAGCTTTGGTTGCCATTAGTTAACATCCTGCTCAGGTTGGCCAGCGCAAGGGCCTTGCTGGGTCATTACGGACGTTTTTGGGGATAAAAGGTCAGAAAAGACAGGGGGGGTAGCGCTTGTGGCTAAAAAAACGCCCTGTGACCGATTACCCTTGCGTGTATTGCAACGCTTACAACAGGCCACAGCGTTATCAGGACTAACCACCAACTCAGGCGCTTTAGAGATTGGGATAACGTGGTCAACCTGGTCTGCATCTTGGCCACAGTAGAAGCACACGTACCCGTCACGCTGCAATATCTTGGTGCGGAAGCCGTCACGGTAGGCGCGCTTTAATCTAGGGTCACCACGATTAGCCATTAGTAATGCCCTACTTTCTTATGATGATCTAAAGCCTTACAAGGATTGCCATAACGGTAAGCAATATACTTTAAGCCTAAGTCTATCTGCTTATACGGGTTGCGCTCTGTCATCTTTAGTAGCTGTGGTATTCCATATGCGCTGCTTTTTTTATTCTTTGCTGTAGGTGACCATTGGCTTTCTATACGCCATAACACTACTAAACATCTATATTGCTTATCATCTAACAGCTTCATATGAGAATAGAGTTTATAGCTCTCTACGTTTGGATCGTATGCATTAGCTGTAGTAATGCCTGTTACTAAAAGCAAGGCCGTCAAGGCAATACTCTGACCCAGTAGCTCTACACGCTTTAGCAAGCTACCCGCCTCAGCGGCTTGCTTCAAGCAGTTTGAGCGTAGCGTAGGTGTCAAGTTACTGGCCAGTTGTGGATAACTTAAGCGCGTTTGGCGTGTCGTCCACAGGCTTTTGCTTACCTGTGGATAACTTTTCATCTTACCCTCGCTAACTTTGTACGGTGTAATGCAACTGTTGCTGGCTTACCTAGAGCGAACAAGAAAGTCTGAAAGCTAATAGCTTTAGTAGTGCCGTCAGGGCGCTCAAACTTCAGATCGGCAGGCGTTGCCATAATTGCATCGGCTTTATCCCACAGCTCAGCAAACCACTTACTACGAGACACAACAAGTAAAGCTATACCGTTGCCATTGGCCGTAAACTTGTTTACCCACGGCGTTGTATTGCGAAAAGGTGGATTCATCCAAATTAACCCCCCCCCCACTCTTGTGCTAGGCCGTCATCTGCCTGGCTAAACCAACGTTTAGCAGGTATCCAGGGTATTCCCTGAGCAGGTGCAGCTACGTCTATGTCAAAGGTTAAGCCCATTGAGTCAAAGAGCCACTTAGGCGTGTAGTAATCGTTGCTAGTCATATCCTCATTAACGACGTTAAACAGGCTATTTTGCATTTTTGCCCCAACCCGTGCCCTTGAATATGGCACCTACTGGGTCATAAATACGGCGCATATCAAAGCCACAGCATTTAGGTATGTTGACATCGTGTATAGATCTAACAACCTCAAAGCGTATTGAGCAGCTAATACACTCATACTCATACATCGGCATAAGTAACCAATAGGCAAACGCTCATTTTGCTACATACCTTGCATTGTAAAACCTTTACATTTGGCGGCAGGTTATCTGTCACTATGCGCTCTATCTGCTCTGTTATTTTCTTACAGCTACGGCACTCAAAGCGTATTGACTCACTCATAACTGCACCGCCTCTGAGATAGGCAAAAGGGCCACGGTCTTATCAACCTGGCCCGCGCTGTCAAACTCTGTCTTAGCAGGCAGCCTTTTAACTGACCACTTAACCGTTATCTTACGCAGGTTAAAGGCGTAGATGCCCTTAGGTGTGGCATTAACGTAAAAAGGCGTAAAGCCCAGGCGCTCGGCCTGTTGCATTAGCGCATCATACTTTTCTTGCTCTATGAGCAGGTCATCATAATGTGTGTGCCTGCATTTTAGCTCTATGTGCAGCCTATACAGGGTGCTAGTAGCATCGTGGTACTCGTATTGGTCAGATGACTTAGTTAGATCCTCTAGGTATCGGCCCTTGATGTAGTTAAATAGCTCTTGCTCTGTCTCTATCATCGGCAGCCTTTACAAAACCATATAATGTTTTCATAGCTGTTTTTTTGATAGCCAAACTTATCTAGCTGTGCCACGCTAGCGCACTTATCGCACGTTTCTACCTTGTACTCAGCTGCTAACTCACCGTTAACAAAGAGTTTGCCTGTCATCTCCTGCAGGTTAATTAACTCGTAACTATCGCTCATATTTGAGGCTGCCAGCCTGTAGATGTCTGCATATACCAAACTGGATCACATTGGTTAGCCTTGCTCTTTTCTATGCAGCTGTAATTGGCCCACTCTTTGCCTGTCTTGGCACTTGTGCCCGTGCGCCATACACGCGCCCCGTGTTTACACTCAGGGTTAGTTTGTAGCCTGCCTACCTCGTTTTTAGCTGTATCTATAGCCGTAATACCTGCAGGTGTTGTAGCCCATAGATCATCACTTACTGGGGTTATGTCCTTAGCGCTTAGCGCCTCTACCTTTTCCATATCTTGCTTAGTACTACGAGCTATGCCCCCAGGTGTAAGCAAACCAATAACACGGCCATAAGCGCTAGTTACTGCGTTTTCTACCCAAAAGTGCAGGTTTACGCCCCTATCGCTGCGCATCTCAAAGGCGTAATCAACAGCGCTTGGTAGATGATCTTCGTACTCTTTGTAGGCCTCAGCCTTAATAAGTACATAACCTTTTGTTATATCTATATCTTCTATAGATGCCACTAGCCTAAGGCTAGGGTATTCGGCTCGTGCCCTAATAATCCTAGCGTTGACATCCTCGTAGCCTTCAAGAAAATTACTCATCGCTTTGCCTCAGCTTCTTTTAGCGCCTTAGCTATATTACGCCCACGTAGGTAACCTTCACCTAGTCCTACTTTGTAGCCCATATCATAAGCTGCATAGATAAATAAGCCCATAAACAGGCAAACCATACCCACCACTATTAGATCTAAACTGTTCATCTTTCGCCCTTTGTTAAGGCCGAGTCGCTACTTATCCGAGTAGCCCTCTCGGCGTGTGTAGTGAAAGTATGAACCTACCTACTGACAAAAGGCAACGCGACACGCGCTATTTAGCTAGCCTGTCCTCTAGCATCATCTCGTAAATCTTATCCACCCGCGCCTCTATACGATCTACGCGCCCGCGTAAGTTATGCCCGCCGTTGCCGTCATCGCGTAGCTCAGATAGGTAATACTTAACCAGGTGTCGCACAAGCCCAGCCATAAGCCCTGAAAGCGTAGCAATCCCCAAAGCTACGGCTATGTATGCCTGGGCCTGCGACACTTACTTAGCGCCTATCCCAAATTGCTTTTCATTAGGTGCTAGTGCCTTTAGTACTGGCCCAATAAGTCCAGCTATAAAAGCATTAGCTAGTACCTTAGGATCTGTGATACCTGATAGATATAGGGCACCCACGCAGGATAGGGCGGCACGTAGGTAAGATAAGGCCGCTGCCTTTAATTGCGCGCTCAATTTGAGTCCGCCCAGGTAATAACGTTAAAAGTAAAAGACGGTGTTACGCCGCCAATTTCGTAATTTACTCTTAAATTATCTGTAAAAGCTGTTGTTACTCTTATTACCTCACGTGCTGCCGCTGTTTTCTGCGTAAAAGTTGCTATGGTGTTGTAATTGGTGCCGTCTACGGTGTCTTGTACTACTACATCCAGGGTAGGCGTGGTGCCACTAGCTGCAGTTACCTGTAGCTGTAGTACTAACTGCCTTGCCGCTGCAAAACCTGTAACCGCTGTGGCCGCCGCTGTTGTTGTACGAGCGCCTGAGGCTAAAAGGGTTACCGTGCTTGCAGGTATATTAGCTTGTTGTATATCACTCACTTATTCACTCTTTTCTAGCCCTAATTTATTTACTAGCTCTGCAACCTTTGCAGGGCCAATACTTATCTCAAAATGCATCTCATCTTTACGGTTTTTGTAATCCCCGCCCCAGGTTAGCCCGTACTTTTTAGCTAGGGCACGGATCATTGGCACCTTAGCCGCATCAAAGGTACCTACCTTGCCTAACGGATGTTTACTAGCATTAAGGTCTATAGCTGTGCCGCTACTGTGGTTACTTAGTTTGCCTGGCACTCCTCTTACGTCTCTGTAGCAGTAGCCCCAGTCATCTAGCGCACCACCCTCTAGCGGCTCTATTAGCTCGTTAAACTCCTTAGCAAAGTTGAGTAGCAACGGCTCAACTTTCTCAGCGCAGCGGATTTTAAGGTTTGTGCCCTCAACCTTGTAGGCCTTTACGCCTATCTCAGCCTGATCCTTAGATGCTGGCCAGCCGTTGTAACTTGTCAGCATAAGTGTTTAAGCGTTTGTGTAAGTAACGCTTACTTCTCCACCATTGGCCATAAGGTTATACGGTTGTAATTCAACCCAACCCTCATTACATCCTGAAAAGCCTACGCCGTTAGCTTCGCCATTCATACAGATAATGTTGCTAGTAGTCCAGCCGTCATCGGCACCACTACCACCAGCTGACCAGGCTACAGATCCCTGCAAAATACAGATACCGTCCTCGTACCAGCGCATAGCGCAGGTTATGTTTGTGTCATTGGGTGTAAAGCCCAAGCTAGTGCCTGCGCCTGCTACTGCCCCAGCCTGTGCGCCATTAGATGCTTGTACTTTTAGATCATATTTAGTTTGGTTGCTTATATTAAATGTTACAGGGCCCACTTTTATTTCTCCTTAGTTAGTTATTGCTTGGATTTCATCGTCAGTTAGCCCTAGCTTTGCATAAACAGCCTGGCGCGCTGCCGCTTTGTCAGCTGCGGCTTGCTCGTCTGCATCGCCTTGCTTGCGTATTGCATCTAAATTGACAATTTCTTCCTTTGTCATATCACGCTCAATAACTTCGCCAGTTTCTACGTTATGGATTTTTATTGTGTGTGTCATTATTTTACTCCGTAAAGTATGTATGTACCGCCGCTAAAATTACCAAAAGACGGATAAATTGTAATCCTTGTAATTGCCGCAGATGATGCAGCCCAGATGTTAGAATTGTAAAGATTATGGTTTGCTGGTGTTGTGTTGTTTTGCGAAATAACTTTTGACGTAATAATTTTGTAAGTAGTTGCATTTTTGTAATCTGGAAAATCAAGCACGGCCTCATTGACATTTGATGAGTTTTCTCTAACCGCGCCGCTTGTTATGTTAATATCTGCCGTACTCATAGCACTACTGAATACTGCGTTAAGATCGCTGATTGTGTAAATACTGCCTGTGTTATTTATTGTAATACGCATATTAGCCGCATTATCAAAATAAAAGTTTTTCAAAACTAATTGTAAACTATTGTAACTTCCAGAGATTGAAGTTAAATCTAAACTAGACCCGCTTAAACTACCACTTGCGATAGATGTCATACCTCCACCGCTTGCAGGTGTAGCCCAGCTTGGCAAACCACTTGCAACGGTTAATACTTGGCCTGTTGAACCTATGCCTAAACGCGCAGGTGTGTTAGCCGAGCTTGCATAAATTGTATCACCTGTAGTTGTAGTTAAAGTTTTTGGAATAGCCGCAGCTGCTAAATCGTATGCAGATTTAACCGCAGTAGGGGTAGCAGCCAATATAGATGATGTAGTAGACGTAGAATCTGAAAGTTGTACTGCACCTTTTTGAGTAGTAAGTGCATCTTGTATGGCAATATTAACTGTACCGCTTGTGCCTCCTCCTGTTATTGGACTTGAAACTGTAACGCCTTCAATATCTCCTGTAGCACCTGAGGCTACCCAGGCTGCACCGTCGTAATACCATAAACCGTTTGTGTCTTTGGTATATGCAAATTGACCCTCTTGCGGTGATGTAATAGCTGCGTTACGGGCTGCCGCTGAGGCAAACACTAAAACGCCTTGCATTAGGTAGCCGTTAGTATCAGCTGCCGTAAGTACCTCGCCAGTAGTAAAGGTCTTAAAACCTAATCCAGCTGCCATAGTCCTATCTCCTTAATAACTTAATACGCCGCTGTCAAGCAAACCGTATATGGATGAGTCTAATATAAAGCCGTCAATTATTGGCTCTAACGTAGTTAGTGTCGTTTTCCAGCTGTTAGGCGTAATGCTTTGAGCTACGCCAAACACCTGCAAAGTCTTAGTTAGCGTTGATCCGCCAGGCTGGTTAGTTGTAATAGTTACAGGGTCAAAGTAGTCCAGGCTAAGGGCCGCAATAATGCCTAAATTATAGTTATCTGTATAAAGGTCTAGCTGTATAGCATCGCATCTAATACTGGTTTCAGCCCTAGATGCTACGTATGCCTGTGCATAATCCAGGGCTACGGCATCGGTCTGCATCAGTAGGTTTTGCTGGTTGTAACTATGAATAAAATATTTATCTATGCTCGGCTGGTTAATAGCCGTTTGTGCTGTGCCACCTGTGCGGGTGATGCTGGCTGAGTTATAAACTAGGGTATCGTCAAGGCGCCACACCGCGTTAAAGTAGCCAATATTTGTACCGTTATCGTTAAATACTGTAGGCGAAGCCCCTGTACTGCCAGCCGTTACTGATCGGTCTTGGAAGACAAACGAGCCAGCGGGATCTACATATAAAGCCCCGTACTCGCTAGTTTCTACGGTTTGCATAGCTGCAAGGCTTGTGCGAGCTGTGCCTGGGTCTGCCTGCATTGTGGTTAAACCCGCATCTACATCACGCATAGAGGCTGGCCAGCTAATAGCATCTAGTAGGTTATTTATTCTTGCACCGCTAAGCTGACCCGCTGAGGTGCCAGCTACGGTACTGATCTGTGCGTTTTGAGCTAACCTAAAAGCATCTACAGCTGTGATAGTTGTATAAACTACATCTAAGGCATTTTTAGGTGTAGTAGTTTGATAAGTAGTAATAAAGCCTGAAAAGATTGGATAAGTAACAGCGCCGTAGGTAGCCGTAATCTGTACTTTACGCATAGGCGTAAGTAAGTTGTAATACGGGCTGCTAGGGTTTTGAGGGTTAAAGTCTCCATTTTGGTCAACGATACGCATAGTAAGGGTGCCCGTTTGGAATTGGTCAGCCTGTGCGTTACGGCCTCTAATAGTTTGGATGCTGTCTACTTGGTTAGATACGTCCACAATTACGCTAGCGCTATCTGCTAGCACGTTAGTGCCTAATAAGCCGCTGTCTAAAATCATAGCCTGAGCAAAGCTAGGGCCAGTACTAAAGTTAATAACCGCGTTTACTACTGGCACGGTCACGCTGGCAACGCCCCTGCGTAGGTAGTTAGGTAGCCTCGGCGGGCTATCTCATTAAGGGCGTTTTGCACGGCATCCACAATTATATTCTCATCACCGATAACCCCAGCGCTCACGTTAATTACATTATTAGTGTAGTTACGGTCTTTTTGTTGGTTAGGGTTAAAGTTAATACCTGCAACGTTTTGGCTACTAGACATACCTGCAGCTATATCTAACACGTTTTGGTCATAGTTACGGTCTTTGTTTTGGTTAGGGTTAAAAGTAATGCCCGCGTTAGGGTTGAGGTTACTAGTGCCCCCTGGCATTACTATGCCTGGCAAGGTCAAGGTAGGGAACTTAAACTTAGCTAGTAAATCTAGGGCAGCTTGTAGGTTAGCCAGGTTAATTAGATCGGTTGACTTCATACTCGCTAAGACGTTATTTATGTCTAGCAGCTTGGCATCTTGCTTTTGCAAAGCGCCTAATATCTTTAAGTCCTCGTTTAGCTTGGCCGTGGCCTTGACTATGGCTGCATCATTCTTAGAGGCTATGGCATCCTCTAGCGCTGCTATATCTTGCTTAACCTTTAGCCGCTGTACATCGTTAGCTATGCTTAAAATCTGTGCACTAGTAGTGGCCTTACCTAACGCCTCAGCCTGCCCTATGAGCGCAGCGTTGAGCTGTATAGCATCCATATTGAAAACATCGTTACCCTTAGCTAAAGCTAGGTTTGCCTTGTCTAAAATTGCCTGTGACTTTTTATCTGCAAGGATTTTAGCCTGGGCTGCTGCCTGCTCTTTAGTAAGGGCTGTTATTTTCTTTTGTGTACTTAAATATGTGCCTGCCTGTATTGGATTTTTTTGGCCACCTACCGCTGCAATACGCGCCGCTTTTGCCCCTACCTCTGTAAGTAAGCTCAGGTAAGTACCAATAATAGGTATCATCGCTACATCTAACTTAAACCCGCCTGGTAGTTTATCTAACTGAGATAGCAGTACGCCCATACCTCTTATTAAATTAGCTACGTTAGTAGCCGCGTTTTCCATATTAGTAGCAAGGTCTGATACTGAACTATCATCGCCTAGCATCTTTAAGGCATCTATAAGGCCCGTACCTATAATCTCTTTTACATTGGCTGAGGCCACACCTAATTTAGCTAAGGATCCTGCAAAAGTCTCTGAGGCTGCTTTTGCAGAACCCTTAAAAGTTGTAGCTAAATCGTTCGTTATGTCATTAAAAGATTTAGTTTTAAGATCTGCTTTAGATATACCTACACCTAATTTACCTAAGGCTGTGTTATTACCTAAGTACGCTTTGCTTAAAGCGCCCGTAACTGTGTCTAAATCTTTGCCTGTAGATGCGCTTATGTCTAAAGCAATACCTAATAGGCGTTGTGTCTCGGCTGTATTTTTAGTAGCTACCGCTAGCTTTTGATAAGCGGGCCTTAGTAAATCATCTATAACGCCAAACTCACTTTGTAAGGTTTGTATAAATCTTTCGGCTGAGGCAGCATCGCGCTCTAATCCTACGTTTTTTAATGCTAGGGCTAGCTGTTGCTGTGCCTTTTGGTCTGCAGCTGCAGCCTTTACTGAGGCTTTGGCATAGCCAATAACGGCAGCCGTGCCAAAAGTAAGGCCAAAAGTTTTAGCTAGACTTTTAACTGATTTACTAAGCTTGTCTGTAGCTGTCTCAGCTTGCTTAAAGGCTTTTTTGCCTGTGAACTCCGAAGCTATATCTATAACTACGCTGGCCATAATTACACCTTTGTACTTTTATTAAGGGCAGCCCCAGCTGAGTTAATAGCTGTAATAACCGCATCTCTAGCCTTGCCGTTATTCTCATCGTAGGCTCTGAATAAAACGCGCCCCTGCATCTTGTCTTTACCCTTAAAAGGTGCGTTGTACTTTTGCTGTTGATTTTTTACAAAGACACTCTCAGCGCTTAACTTACCCATACGCTCATAGATAGATGCTGCAGCATTTTTGTTAAAAATACTGACTAGAGATCTAAAGCCTTTAGAATTAGGTTTTGAGGGTGTGGTCTTATAGCCTATTTTAGATTTTGCTATGCTTACATCATAGGTAGGGAACGTGCCCGTAGAATTAGGCCGTGTCACCCAGCCGCTTAGTATCTGTCCATTATCGGGCAGGTATCCCTTGCCAGTTTTAACTATAGGTTTAAGGGCAGCTGCTACCTCTTTAGGCAAGGCTTTAGCCAGGTCAGGGGTAAACTTTTTTAGCGCCTTGCGTAGCTCAACGCCGCCCCTTACCTCTACTGGCATTTTGTTGCTCCTTAGCTCTATCGTTTATTACTTTAAGCATATTCTTAAACATCACATCATCCAGGTCTAGTAAGTACTGAGGCGCGATACCCGTTTCTACGGCTAGCTGCGCTATGAGGTAACCAAAGCTACCGCGCCCCACTACCCCAAAGGGTCATCATCTAGTACCTCAACCTTGGCTAAAGTGTCTAAAAACTCTGCCCCAAACATAGGTACGGTCTGCCCGCTGGATCGTAAACACTCCCAGGCCAACCAGTAAACATCACTTTGGCGCTCGAAATCTCTAAAAACCTTGTGGAAGCCTGCCTTTGCGTATAACTCAAAAGCATACTCAATACGTGGCGTAATCTGATGATCCGATACGCTGCCGTCTGCCCTTGTTATTTTAAGTTTTGCCATTGTGTTAGCCCCTTTGGTTTCTTATCAGCTTGTAGATATTACAATGACTGAATTACAGGTAAAAGTAATTGACTGGGTAGCAATATCGGCTACTGCGCCGTTAATGTCGGTAGTGTTATTTACTAATACTGTTGTGCTGTATAGCGGGTTAGTCGCTGAGGTTGCAGCGTTTGTCTGCTTTAGCGTAAGGGTCACGGTTGTACCCCAAGCAGCTTGCAGCGTTGCATTTACATTAGCGGCAGCCGTGTCAGATAAAAAGTCTAGAGTAATTGTGCTGGCCTCTAGGCCTTTAACAAACTTATGAGCTGTATCGCCCATAGCTGTTACCTCTAGCTCATCAAAGCTACGGTTAATAGTTGCGCTTGTTACGTGATCAGATAGGGCTACGCTGTTTAGCGTGACCACTACACCGTTGGATAAATAAATAGCCATCGCTTATGCCTCGTCCTTTTCTGTAGGTGTTTCTTTTGTTTTTGTCTCTTTAACCTCTACTGGCAGCTCTTGGCCAATTTTGATTAAAAACGCTTTATCCTCATCTGTTAGTGCCATTTTAGCTCCAGCTCGTTAGTACGGATATTTGTAGGTCTGCAGTTAAATAGTCACCTGCAGCAACGCTTAGTACGCTAGGCGCGCTCACGCTTGTAACATTAAATACGATTGTGCTAGCGGCTAGCTTGGCAAAGACAGCTACTATTGTGTCCTCTATGCCTATAAGGTTTGAAGCATTATCAAACATAGGCACCGTCATAATAATCTTAAAATTAGCCATTGGCGAGATAGTCGCGTATGAGTTGTTATTGGGCGTGATATATGGATCCGCAGGTGCCACCACTATTGAGCTACTTTGCATAGTGCTAGGCGGGTAATTAAATACCGTCCATACACCTGTATTAGCTAAAGCTGCAGCTATGGTGCTGCGTAGCGTAGTTATTGCGGCTGCCATTATCCGACCATACTTGCGGGTGAAAGATAATTTGCTAAGAGGCCTCTTACGGATGCCAAAAGCGTATTTGACATTTTGAACGGGCTAGGACTATAGCCGTCTAGACTAGTGCCGCCGTTTTGTGTACTAAATCTAGATGTCCATATATTTTCTGCCAACATCAAAGCTGCAGCGTTAATAGCTGGGGTATTGGCATAGGTAGCAGTTTTTGTATCGTCACCTGTCATAGTGCCGTAAGGCAGTACGCGCCTAAAGTTTTGATCTGCCGCTACTTTTGCATATTGTATAAAGCTATAGCCCTGTGGGAATTGCCAATAGTTAAGCTGCATATTAAACGCAGGCAAGATATTAGAGGTGCCTGTGCTAAAAGGAATTGTGCCCGTAATTGTGTAAGTACCGTTAAAGGTTGAACCAGCCCCAGCAATAGTTACTGATTGGCCCGTAGTAAAGATGCCAGGGTTGGCAACCATAACTGTAGCGACATTAGACACTAACGCGGTACCGACTACGGGCGCGCTGTCAAACCATAAAAAGCCGTTTATTAGATCTTGTGCGGCTTGGCAGGTGTCCTCTATCCAGGTGTAAGCATCGTACAAAGTGCCAACGCCCAGGCTAGCCTTTAAGGTAGCAGCTGTTACATACGTTGCTGGCACTTGTGTACTCCTATCTTACTTAGGTTTGGTAAGCCTCAAAGGGCTAAGAGGCCTACCAAACTATTAGTGGGTTTTCTTAGGTGAAGTTGTAACGGATAATACCCTTAGGCATCTTGGCAATAGTTGCCATATAGCCATAGATAGCTACCTGCACCTGTAGGTTGGATACTACGTTTACTGACATATAGGCAGTAGGTGATTGGTAAACAGTAAAGGCCTCAGGCGCAAGAATAATCGCTGAGTCATCCACAGTTGTAGTAGCCGCAAAGTTCTTATCTACGTATAGATCAAGGCCTAGTACGTTGCCGCGGATTGAACCAGGCTGTGTTAACCCAGCTGCGTTCATTGGTTGGCTAGAAGAATAAATAGGTCTTCCCGTTGAATCCACAGCGCCAAGAAGTAACTGCCATTGTGAACCATTAGCAATATAGTTATTAGCAAAGTAACCAGTAGCCTCGTAAACAAGACGTGCGGCCTCAGATGTATAACCAATAATGCCTGCAGATGTAGCAGCTTGTGCAGTAGTAGCTACTGTTCCAGCTGTCACAAGGGCCGCCAAAACGGTGGTATCAAGAGTTTTCAAATACGCATTTTGTAGCTGTGTAGTTAGCTCTGCATAAAAGTTAGGATCTGAGCGTTCTAAAAGCTCAATACTGATTGTATTCATACCTGAATACTTTTTAACTGTACCTGATAGATATTCTGTAACCATACCTGTATTTTCTACAGCTCCAGCTTCATTTTCTACAGTTACTACAGGTGCAACGCCTGACTGGCCGCCCGCACTTGTCACAAGAGACGGTATGTTAATAGTCATACCGTTTGCTGGCAAAGTACCACGGCTACACGCATCTATAGCAGGTGTGCCAAAACGTGTATTAGTTGGAAACTCTGATAGGTACTGAGTTGGGTTAAACGCTGGGTTAGTAGAAAATGAGTCATCTGCAGCTGTTACATATAGCTTGCTATCTTCATTACCTAATGCAGCTTTAATCTTGTGTTCTGTGTATGCACCCATAGACGTAATAGGTGTACGTACGCGCTGAGAGTTAAGTGCGCTTGGTAGGATGATTTTACGAGCTGCCTCTACTGTAGGTGCAGCCTGCTCTGTGGCATCTGCTGCCTCAGGTGCGGTTAGATCGGGGGCTGTAGTCACAGCGGCCTCGCTTTCGGTTTCGGTTGGTTGATTTGGTTCTACTGTTTCGCTTTCGCTTGCAGCAATTTTTTGCACCGCGGCGCTAGCAAAGGCAGCGCTCTCTACGAGTGACACCTCGCGTAAGGTGGCAGCGGTGACCAGGAGATAATCTTTTTGGGGCTTTGATGCGATAACTTCCACACCAACGGATAAGCCGTCCATAAGTTGCTCCTGGGCTAGCAAAATCGCATCTGATCCCCGTGAGGATGCACTTACCTTAAAGCTGGCGTAAAGGCCGTCTTTAGCAGATGTAATACTTTGCATACGCCCTACTGGCTTTGTATTATCGTGTGACATTAAAAGTTTAACTTTACTTGGCTCTGTGGCTTCGATTGAGTCAGGTGCAAACATTACTTTACCTGCGCTTGTGAATCCTATCTCGCCATACGGTGCAATTTTGCCTGAAATAGTACGGCGCTCGCCACTATCTACTGCCTCGATATTGCCACTAAACGTTAAGATCATTAGTGCCGTTCCCTTCATTAAGGCCCATTGGGCTTAGCTGTTCCATACTTTGCGCTTGCTCTAAATCAATTAAACCTAGATTAAGCATTTTCTCTATTGCATCTAAACGCGCTGCAGTATCGGCACGTAAAAAAGTTTCATCTAAAGCAAAGCGCACTACGTTACCGTGTGCCGTAATATCATCCATAGATAAACGGTTTTCAATAGCGCTAATAAACGGCTGTAATGAATATGCT
>Ga0209597_1001307_pt1 | contig 16359 bp, 17 predicted proteins | sample M_140625_MF_Meta_FD_187316 | JGI IMG/M metagenome (GOLD analysis project Ga0209597, IMG submission 187316) | Freshwater microbial communities from Lake Montjoie, Canada to study carbon cycling - M_140625_MF_MetaG (SPAdes) (version 2) | ecosystem: Environmental > Aquatic > Freshwater > Lake... | reverse complement strand
ACGGACTTCATTCGCATTTCCAACACAAAACCACATTTGTCTTGCTTCCTGAGGCGTCCCTTCAAGTGCCCATTGAGCGATTGAAAATATGTGCTTGGATATCGACTCATCCATGTAAGGAACACCAAGTTCTTCTCTGTGGTTTAGACAAGACTTCAAAAGAGGTATATCCATTTACTAGGTCTAGAATCAAGGATTTAAGCACTAAACGCGCCCTATATATAGATAATATGCCCAAGTATACAGAAAAAGAAAAAGGTATTAGTCGTAAATATAAACTACTAGCAGATTCTCGTGTTGAAAAATATGTTACAGAAAAAGCCGTCGTCGATATTGTATCAACGGAGGCATTTAATAAGATGGTATTTATTGACGGGGAACTACAGATGTCAAGCAAAGATGAATATATCTATCATGAAATGCTTGTTCATCCTGCCCTTTCAGCAGTAAAATCAGAAAACAAGAAGCGCGTATGTATTATTGGCGGCGGCGATGGATGTGCCGCAAGAGAGGTTCTTCGCTGGAATGATATTAAGTTCGTTGACGTTATCGACTGGGACTCTGACTTAATAAATATGTTTACAAATACATATTATGGATGGAATAACTCTTGTTATAAAGATAAACGAGTAAGGACGATTGTAGCAGATATTCAAAATCTAACCGAAAAAGATTACGAGTATGATTGTATTATTATTGATTTATTAGACCCTGATTCTTCAAATCAAAAGAACAATCAGTTATGGCTCGATATTCTAACGACGGCAAAGAAGTGGCTGGCGCCTGGTGGTAGTATTGTCATGAACGCTGGTGGCATCGTGCCATGGAATACTGAGACACCAAAGTGGCTTGTTCGGATGATTGTTCATAACTTTCACGATCTCAAAAAGTATGGTCTTATCGCATATAAGACGTTTGTGCCTTCTTTTACAAATGAATGGTGTTTTCTTATGATTGCCCCACTTGATACCATTGATATTAATCCTGATACGAATCCTCATATTAAAAACTGTCTTTATTTTGATTCTAAAAGCTGGTTATGTGCCAAGACGTGGTCAAGAGATTATAATAACTCTGTTCCACATCGATCAGTCAATTTGAATACGTACTTGCCCAACTAACTCGGCAGTACAATGTGTGATTTCTATTATCGTCTTGAGCTACTACCAACTGAGGAGGGGCGTGAGTTTTACAAGCCTGTTGTGGGAAGGACCAATGATAATGCTGGGTTTGACCTCGTGGTTCCCGCTGATACTGTTCTTGGCTCACAGGTGACTCTTCTAAAGCTCGGCTGTAAGGCGCGACTTGTAAAGTGCTACGCTGATGAGATGGAGGAGGATGTTCATTTCTGGCTAGCTTCCCGTTCAAGCATCTGGAAGTCTGGTGTTATGATGGCGAATAACATGGGTGTTATTGATAAGACGTATCGTGGCGAGCTGATGGGTGCTGTGTGGTCATACAATGATACGGCAACTATTCAGAAGGGTACCCGTCTATTTCAGGTTCTTGCTCCTGATATGGGCTGGATTAAGGAGGTGCGTATTGTAGAGTCGCTTTCGAATACTGTGCGCGGCGAGGGTGGTTTTGGCTCTACGGGTCTGACAGGCATTTAGACAAAGCGGCAGATTTTATATGTATTTAGTAGAGAATGGACACGTTTACAACTTTATTCTGGATTAGTTCATTGCTTTTTATTAGTTTATCTGCGTATTTACTATGCTGCACTAAGAAGACGAATGTCTTTTATGCGCAGATTGCCGCTGGATGCGGTATGTTTGTAACCAGTAAGATTGGGCGTAAGTTTTTGGGCTTAGACTAAAGACATTCACCGCTCTAGTATTGAAACTAATGTCATAATAGGTAGAATGGCAATATGTTGGCAGAGCCAAATGAGATTTTTAGCGCTCATCGCATTCGTTTTAGCCATAATCTCTACTGCCATCGGTGGATGGGCAGATATCACACAAAAACCAGGTGTTATTTCTAAGAAACATGCGTGGAATGACGGAATATTTTTAGTCCTTGCTGCTATATTTTTACTCATGCTTTCTTTCTTTTAAATGCCGAGACATCGCACGAGTTATTATAATAACCTAAATAGTTCTATATATACATAAATACATATATATATGGAATACGATTTTGCTATTGTATATTTTGGATTGACACGTTCAGTAAAAAAAACACATATGAGTCACAAAAAATATATATTCGATATCTTACATAAACAAAATTTAACCTATAAAACATTTATACATACATGGAAAACAAAAGATGATACGCAAAATGTATGGGAAGAGATAATACCACAAAAAATAGATTACTTTGAATACCAGTTATTATTTCCTGATTTTTATAAACTAGATGATGAAGATGAGTTTTTAGAGAGTATAAATATGGATAACTATTTTTATAAACATATATGGGAAACAATAGGGGATTCTCGTAATGGCGAGTGGTTGCCTAAAATGGTCTCTAATCATTTGTGCATGTTAGAATCCCAAAAACGCGGTTTAAATATGGTTAAAGAATGCGTTTCGAATGGTGATAAATTCAAGTTTGTAATGTTTGTAAGACCTGATATTACAATACACAATGAATTGCCTATTGATAAACTTGTTCCTAATAATCAAGAAATTTACATTCCAAATGATGAACATAATGGCGGATTTAACGATCAGTTTGCTATAATGTGTTATGACTATGCCCATCATTATGGAAACAGAATTGATGAGGCATCTGACTTTAGAAAGAACCATGGAAGGATTGCAGGTGAAGAGTATTGTAAGTTTATAATAACTAAATATTATACAAATGTTAATGAATTAAATTTTAAGTATTCTATTACAAGACCATGATCGGAAATTTCTCCTGTAGAAGAAAATAAACTTCAGAGAGTATAGATGGAGAATAACAATGACTTGACAAACGGCTTGAAAAAATCTGACTTGGAGGGTCTTCGTGAGGTAAATACTAACCTTTTACTATATAAAACCTTAAGAAATGCCAGAAATACGGTGTCTTCAACAGATCCCAGAAATGCTTTTGTATATCTACCTTTGAAAGGTCCTCCACTTGTAGCGCCTGGTGCTCCCAAAAAACCGCGTGCTTCTCTATCACGTCTCCCAGGGTCTATACAGAGAGGACTCAATAAGAACGCGCGTAAGACTAGAAAGGCAAGGAAAGCGCGGAAAACAAGACGCCGTGAATCCCGGTAATAAATAGGTAGAAACAATAAAACCATGTCAAAGAATGATTGTGGAGATGCTAAGCAGTGTCCTTGGTGCGCCCGTTGGTGCCTGAAAGACAATGCCTGTTCGTATGTGTTTGCCTGTGGCTTAGATACCAACGGTAAGTTTCATATAGGCGCTGGCTGCGGAAAAACTTGGTGCTGGGACTGCGGCAAGAAGTATTGCACCCCTTATCACGACCCCGTATCTGGTCAAAAGCTACCTGATGCGAAAGACCGTCATACTCCACTTTGCTGCCCAACAGAACAGGGCTTCAAACAGGAGGATTATTGTGCGGGTGGTCACTCATCGCACTGTGGTCGACGATGGTAGATTTTTGAATGAATATTTGTTGCGCGTCTCCAGAATATATGGAAGGGCATACGCTGTCAGCAAACCGACAAATACGACAGTGGATGGCTCCTGTGACTTAAGGAACATGGCAACAACCGCTGAGCCTAACATCAGACCTGCATCGCCTGCTATAATAATGGGACCACCTGACGCGTAGTCCTTGAATACATCTATCATCCGATTATGACCTCTTGGTATAGGAAGAATCACAAGCAAATAGAATAGAATGTCGTGTATTGCTTGAACGGCGACGAGAAGTGCTAGGAAAATCGGGGTATTAAATGCACCAGGGAAGAAGTATGTGTAAATGTGGCGTGTAATAGCAAAACCAATCGCGATAATAAAGACATCTGATATGACCGCATTCAGACCGAACTGCTCATACCAAATATTCAAGTTTTTGCCTAAGAAATCGGGATAGTAGCGCGCTATAAATAATACAGCCACATCCACAAAAAGAATGCCTAATAAGATGTATGTCCAATCACCTACATCTTTATAGTTACCAATGCCTTTCATTTGCCTACTTTAGCGGCGATTATTTTTCCGGGTGCGATAGAGCCGAGGAGCCGTCGATGTGGCTGGCTCGAACATCTTACGAATACTTCTCACAGTATTTGCTTTAATGCCTCTGATCTCAGTTCTTAGAGGCTTGTTCTCAAGGAGCCGTTTGCTCAGATTCAATGCGTTTAGTTCATTCTTCGCAGTCTTCATTGCCGCCTGATTTCCTCTGTAGTTAGCATTTTCAATGCGCGCTAGAAGTTTCTCACGGACATTTTCTTCTTCTGTAAATGCTACTGGCTGAAAGTCTTTTATATTTTCTACCTTTTCAAACTCTGGATTAAACTGGCGCATAAGGTCTTTCAGTTGGGTTGGAGAACGAATGATATCACCTTCCGCATGTGGAACTTGATATTGGGCTTCCAAAAATGTTCTCCACGTTGAAGAGTTCAGACCCATTTCAAATGGTGCTATCATTTCCTTGGCTACTTCTGGTTCTGCCAAGTTACTCGTAAAGGCTACCAGACGCGCCTGCTCATACATTGCTGCCTTTGATAGATTTTTATTGCCCTCTTCCAATAACATTTTATAGTAGTTCATAAAACTTACTGCTTGTAAATATCCAATAACGAAGCGCTCAACCTCGTTCTTCAGTTTGAGATAATATATCGTCATATTTGTCGTATCGCCATTCAGATTATTTGCCCATAGTTCAGGCAAATCTCTACGTATGACCCAAAGGGTTTTGGGGTCGGCATAAATCACAGCACCCGCCGCAAGCGCTTTCCTCACAACAAGATTCTTTTTAATATTCTTAAGAATATCCACCGTAATGACATCGGCAAATGCATCCTTTACGATGATAAAGTTCTCACGGTTGTTATCAGACAACTTACTCACAGGAACAATATTGACCCTGTCCACTTCTGCCTGATACCATAGATCAGGTGCCTCTCGCTTCAACACATTGGCGAGGTTTTCTTCAACGTCATCCACTCTCTTTTGTTTGAACGCATCTTGAATAAATGACTTTTTCAAGAGTGCCGAAGCGCGAACAATAAGATGGTTTGGTTTAACTGTGCTTCTTGTATTTGGATATACGCCCTTTTCTAAAACAATGAATGGGAAGACGGTTGTAAACCGGGCAGTATTAATATTAACCGGTGTAGGCTCTAAGAGGTCAAGATAGTGCTTCAGGTTATCTTTGCCTGTTGCAACATAAACAACGCGCTCCTCGTCAGGATTTTTTGTTACAAGGGTGGTAATCGGCGTTTGTTCTTCATATTGCTGAGGACCCTTGCTTGCCGCGGCATACTCATTGAGGTAGTTCTTAGTGTAGTTCGCTTGACGGTCGGAGTATAGTATCGGATCCAGATACCGCTCAAGATATCCACCCCATGATTCAGCCCTTGCGACTGGAACAAGCTCGTTGCCTTGCCGCTCGTAGAGTAGGTCGCGCGTCTGGTCCTGACGATAGCCTTCTGCCTTTCTGAGTTGATTATTCAGTTGGTCTAGGGGCATGTGAAAGACCTGCTGCGATATTTGTTCTACATTCAAGCCCTTCTCGATTGCTGCTTTGACCGCCTGTCTGAGTTTGTCACGCTGCTGCGCATTTAACTTTACTCCGTAGAGTCGTTTGTATGGCTCACCAGCCGCAGCATATTGAGGCTCTGTGAGTGGAATACCAGGCTCAGGATAAATCAGTTTGTTATAAAGGAAAACAAACGAGCGATTTTGTCCCTGTATTAGGTCTTCCGTCGGTAAATCTGGACGCTCCTGAACTCCTTTGGGTATTGTTGGAGAGGCTACAGGAAGGCGTTGTCCTATCGGCGCTGTCACAGCAACAGGAGGACGGCGACCAAATAAGCGATTAAAGAAGCTTGGGACATAGGGCTTCTGGACTTGTTGTTGTTGTTGTTGTTGTGGTGCCACAGTTTGTGGACGAGGAGCGCGACGAGTGAGTCTCATCCACAAATCACCAAAAAATCCAGCACCTTTTCCCTTATATTTATATTTACGCTGAAGCCGCCTCGTTTGGTTCCGGGCACCCTTCATTCTATTAAAGACGGCTGAAGTTTATTTATAGGATGGGTGTCTCTGACTGGTCTTGTTATTGCCTCGTATCACCCAAAGGTAGCACATATATTGGTGCTACAGTCAATGTTGAAAGGCGCTTAAGACAGCATAATGGAGAACTCGTTGGTGGAGCAAAAGCAACCTCACGTTTTACGGGATGGAAACGCGTATGCCATGTTCTTGGATTTCCAGATGAAAGGGCGGCGCTTCAGTTTGAATGGCGATGGAAACATCTGTCTCGTAAATCAACCTTGACAAAGCCTATTGAACGCAGAATGTCTGCGCTGATAGACTTATTAAATATGGAAAAGGCAACATCTGGGGCAGCAGAGTTTTCAACATTTGATGGACCTCTTACCGTCTTTATTGAAGATAAGATGAGCGCTGTGCTAGTTGAGGGGAAAGAGGCTCGCTATGGTGTATTTACTGAGCTAACATAGCGATTCGCTTTCTTGCTGCGGAAATGGCTTCTGCGTTTGCGTTCATATCATCTATATATTTATTTGTTAGGCGGCGGAGTTGGTCTAATAATACATATTCATCGATAAATGTAGAAAAAATAGTCTTTGAGTCTTGGTCTCTTTTTGTCACGAGGGCTTCTCGCTCTTTCTCCAAGTCAGCGATTTCTTTCTCTATTTCCTTGTATTTGTCCATTTAGTATTAATACATAATATATTTTTTAGGTTGCTCTTGAATTAAATGAATATCTTAAGTACTTCAGTCATTTGAGTACGACATGACGGACAATCTTCTTCTATTTTATCACAGCATTCCTTGCAGAGCGTGTGACCACAGGGTACAAGGGCATGCGATATAGTGTTATCCAAACATATAATACACATATTTGGTTTTATTTCATTGGATGGAATGAATTCTTTTACTCCAGTTTTAATAAAGTTCCGAATCACGTCAAGTTCTGCCGCAACCGCATCTAGCTTCTGTTTTATTTCAGACAATCTATTTTCAAGCTTGCTCTTATGGTTAGTAGCGATATTGTCTCTTAACTTATTCACATCTGCTTGTAGTGAGCGCCACTTATTGAACTCTTCTATTGACGATTCGTCTCCTCGTGAAAAAGTTTTCTTCTGAAACTCATTCGATATTGCATTGAAATCTATTTCCATATTTACATATTCATCGTACTCTCTTCTTCCTTCGGACAGGGCTTTTTCTAGATTTGTAGACATCTCGCATAATGTATTATATCGACTGACCAACTTTTCAGCGTCAAGTGTTACAGGGTCATATTCTGGATCCATAAAAAGTTCAGGCTTTGTAATATCGACACCCCGTTCACGGATGCGCCTCTCAAGGTATGTTCCCACATCAGCGACGTCAGCGTTGCCAGAGGCTCCCTGAAAACTTCCAAATACTTCGTCTAGACTTGTTCCAGAGAATGCCATTATCCTGGTGTCTAGGGGGGTTGACTCTTTAGCCTTTTAGGAATATCATTTGGATGTATTCTTACGCGTCTTTCTTGCCTTTCGACTCTTCCGTGACTTACGGCTATTACTTATCATGCTTGTCACACGCTTGTACTCATTGACGTTCGCCTTGTTCTCAGGGAACGCTAGTTTCTTACCTATGATGGTTGTGACCATCTTAGGCTTTGCACCATGAATCAACAATAACTTCTTAATAGCCTTGAATGGAGCAGCCTGTTCTGGCGTCGTGGATTCCGCAATAAACACATCCGCCATACCACGAGCAGTTTTATTCTCAAGTATCTCGTGTATTACACCAGGAGTAGAATATTCTATATCATTGCCTAGTTGTAACACTTCATCCACCATTTCGGGGTTTCCACTGTAGACCGCTATTTGAAGCGGTGTCATATTCTGAAAATCACTGCGGTCCCTTGGGTGAATGTAGTCACTTAATAAGTTATTGTAGCTTGTGCCCATACGCGGCTTGAATTTTACCGGGAACTCAACACCTACAATCTGCTTATAGGTCGCGACATCGCCACTGGCAATGGCAAAGACCATACGATTTAACGCATCTTGTAATTCCATCTCAAACTGGGAGATTTGAGGGCGAGCAGCCGCTCGACGGGCGGTGGGACGAAACGCAGCAGCAGCCAAATACGCCATTATCTATTTATATGTTGGTTTTATAAGGACAAAACAACAACTAGATCCTATATTATTGCAATGATTGCCTCAAATGACTTGGGGTAGCGGTTCTTTAACCTAAGTTCTTACGCGTCTTTCTTGCCTTCCGTGACTTGCGAGCTTTACGCGTGTCGAACTGCGGCTGGCTGAGCATACGATTTAGCGCAGCACTTGCGTTGCGATAATACTGTACGTTAACAGCATTCTCAGGAAATGCCAGTTTCTTACCTGTAATAGTGGTCTTCATCTTAGGCTTGGCACCGTGTTTTAATAATAGACTCTTGATCGCCTTGAACGCCGCTGCCTGCTCGGGTGACTTGGAACGCACAATCATCACGTCCGCAAGTCCGCGCGGAGTCTTCTGAGCAAACTCGGGGTCCAATGTCGTACCGCTGGGTCTTTCGAGATCAGTACCGAAATTCATGGTCTCCTCTACAATGTCAGGTTCACCTGTTAACACAGCCACGTGGAGTAGCGTCAATCCTTGAAACTGACTGCCATCAATGGGGTGTATGTATTGCTTTAAAAATCGATACACACTAGGGTAGCCCATTTTCTTAACATTATTCCCCATCTTATACGTGTTGCGCTGGGCGGCTTTTAAATCATCCACCGAGCCAAACGCAACTGTGTTCATTATCTTCTTCACTACCTCCGCAGGTGTGTTTCGTGCCACATTCGCCATGTTTATCTATTTATACATATGAAAATATCTGAATTTTGGTTTTATATTCATGAAGTTATACTTTTTGAATATAGAAGATTATATTACACTATCTAATCACTATTAAAAACACAAAACAACAACAAAAAGAACCGAACCCTTTGGAGGTTTGGCGTTTAGTTGCTGTAGGCAAGTCCGCCCATGCCGGACATCACGCGCAGCACGTTGTAGTTCGTGGCGTACACGTAGACCGTGGACGTCGTGGTCGTGCCAACCGCGTTGTTGGAGACCGTGAGCAGCAGCGTGGTGTTATCAATACGCGACAAGTTGCACGTGCCAGAGGGCTGGTGCTGCTCGGGCTGCAGGGCGAACGAGTACACGTTGATGCCGACCGCGGGGATGTTGGTGTGGTGCTGGTAAGGCTGGACCTCGTTGAAGTAGCGTCCCTCGCGCACCGAGAACCGGTCGTGACCGTTGAGCTGGATGAGCGCGGTGATGCAAGGGTTCTTGCCCGCCATGCCCTCCACGCGCGTGACGGAGTAGCCAGACTCCAGCACGGACCGGTCCCACCAGTCGGAGAAGTTGAAGGGCTGCTGACCCTTCCACGACAGGGTGACCGCCGCATCGCAGCTGACGAACGAGTCGCGCTGGACAACCCAGACAAGCTCCTTGCAAGGGTGGTTGAAGTTCAGCTTCAGCTTGTTGGACGAGGACGTGATGGACTCGCCGCCCGTGAACTGCAGCACATCGATCAGGTACTCGTGGGAGACCTGGGCGAACTTGCGGCGCTCATCCGTGTCGAGGTAGATGTAGTCAATGTACAGCGAGGCGGCGACCAGGTTGGACGCGGCGACGCGGTCGCGGATGACGTTGACGTTCGAGTTCTGGGGCGCAACGTCGAACTCCAGGTTGCGCAGGTCGTTGAACGTCAGGTTCACGCGCACCTCGTGGTACTGCAGCGCAATCAGGGGCAGCGCCAGACCAGGGTTGCGGCAGAACCAGAACTGCATTGGCACGTACAGCGTGTACTCGGGGCAGCAGTTGCCGATCTCGTTGGACGAGTTGGGCTCGCCCGCCGCGCAGTCATCATCGCAGTACTCGCCACCCTGGATGATCAGGTTCGTCAGGTTGGGCACGTTGCCCACCATCTTGGCATAGCCCGCCTGCTTGCCCGCCTCCTGGGTGAGCTCGTTCCAGATGTGCAGCCACTGTCCATAGTGCTTGTCAATGCGCTGACCGCCGATCTGGAGCTCAACCTCCTTGACGAGGTTGTGGCCGACCCAGTTGAGCCAGCGGAACTGCGCGCCTGAGCCGTCCGAGGCGAGCAGCTGGACCTTAGGCAGAGTCGCCTGCAGGTACATACGGTAGATCAAGTCACCATTGCGCTGAATCGTGACCGTGACCTGCTTGCCGAAGCCAGGGGAACCGTTGAAGGGGTTCTCAATGGACTCCATGGCAAAGTTCGTGTGGCGGCGGTACACGACCTTGAAGAAAGTAATCTGAGGGTTGCCAGTCAGGTAAACGTCCTGGGCACCATAGGCGACAAGCTGCATCAAACCACCACCAGTCATTTTAGTCTATACCATGGAAAGAGAAAAAAAAGTTGACAGATTGGGGAAAAAGGAAAATCAACCGCCATTTGCCCTCAACCGGGAGGGTCCCTTTTTTTCCATTTAACGAATCTAAACACCAGGTAGGAAGGCCCCCTACAGAATGTCTGGCGCCGACCCCTTTTTCAAGATTCGCCCCACGAAAAGGAGCAACCCAGAGGCTAGAACCACCCTTGATAGCATACACCATGCTCATCTCAATAAGTTAGTAGAAGAAAGCACCAGTTTGGAGGAGATTGAGAATGCTTTTCGTGAAGTCAAAGAGAAGATTCGAAAGTGTAGCGATGATATTGAGAAGGTAAAGTTAGAAAAGGTATATCACGATTTAGCTAAGGAATATAAGAAGCGCAAGTCTGGTGCGGCAGTCTATGACTACTTTTTGGAGACGGGCAATATTCTATATAACTATTATGACATACAGGACAAGATTAGTCGTGGCGCCGAGTCTAAATCCACGAATCGTGTTGCCAAGTCAAAGCCTGGAAGTATTTGGGCAGTTCTAGAAAAGGCGTCTCAAGATACAGATGACTTGAGCGGAAATATTGTGTCTGAGGGCACAGTTGGCTCGTCTGCGACTGGAGAGGATATGAGACGCGATAGACTATTGCTTACGTTTCTACAGAAGATTGACCCTCAAAATGCGCGTTCATCGCAGACTCTTAATGATGACGTCTATGGAGAATGTGAGGATTGCGGCTCAGAAATGTTCTTCAGCAGTAACGAGGCGCTCTTTACTTGCCCCAAATGTGGATTTCAGGAGTTTGTCTTGGTTGATTCAGATAAGCCGTCTTATAAGGACCCGCCACGCGAGGTCTCCTATTATGCCTACAAGCGCATCAATCACTTCAATGAGTGGCTGGCACAGATTCAGGCAAAAGAGAGCACTGATATTCCTCAGGAAGTCTTTGATGCGATTCTCGCAGAACTCAAGAAGGAACGCATCACGGATATTGGAAATATTAAAACATCCAAGATTCGTGAGATATTGAAGAAGTTGAAGTTTAATAAGTACTATGAGCATGCTCCGCACATTATGAACCGCATCAATGGAAAGAATGCCCCAGTGATTACCCGTGAAACTGAAGAGAAGTTGCGTCACATGTTTATTGAGATTCAGCCGTCTTTCCAAAAGCACTGTCCCGCGGGTCGTAGCAACTTTTTGTCTTACTCCTATGTCTTGTACAAGTTCTGCGAACTCCTGGAACTTGATGAGTATCTTCCAAACTTTCCTATTTTGAAGAATCGCGATAAGCTGTTTTGCCAAGATAAGATTTGGCAATGTATATGCCAAGATTTACGGTGGCAGTTTGTACGCTCTGTTTAGATCAACTATTACGCTTGAATGGAAGTAAATTTGATATGTTTATGATGGTATACTAAGGGTACTTCATGTTTCCGTATATTGCTATCGTCACCCCAACAAAAAATAGGCATACACATCTGGACTTTCAAATAGCACAGATGTGTAGTCAAAGTTATCCTCTAGATAAAATCATATGGATCATAACCGATACGTCCGATGATACTCAAATACTCGATACAAAAGGCGTGTGTAGCATCTGGAAAAAACTTCCATCCACAACTCCATTCGGAAAAAGTCGCAATATATCTATTCAGTTGGCTCTAGACACAAAAGCCGAGTATATATTCTTTATGGACGATGATGACATTATTCATAAAGACAGATTTACCTATACTATACAACAAATGATGGCGAATCCCTCCTTTCACATTGCAGGTTCAAGCCGTGTAAGATTATTCTATGTAAATGATAATGACTTACTTCATACAAAATATCTACATCATAATCATACTGTAGAGCCATATATGTGTGTCACGAGAGACTATGCTACAAACCACAGGTTTGATGATTCAGACCACTTTGCTTTCTTAGTGCCTTTTCTCAAAGATTTTACTGAACCTGTTTTACAGTTGGATCCAAATAGTATTTGCCTTATGATAGGTCATACATCAAATACTATTAATAAAAATCAAATGAAGGAAAATCCAAAGCGGTTCGCAGTAGACTCTATTATTCCAAATACTTGTTTGGAGGATCTAATGAATGAAATGGGAGTACCTTTAGAAAATTGTGCATACTTTATGAAACCATATAGTCAACCCTAGAACCCCCATCGTAAATCCCTTCTTTGAACATCTGAATATGACTCTCGCTGTATTCCTGCGACAGGATTCAAAATATAAAAATCACAATATTTTTGAAGATACTTCCAGTGCATATCTTGATGATATTGTATCTTCTTTTCACCTGTCTGAAGAAATGTTTCTTCTAGTTTCTGGGTTGCCTCCGTGTAGTTTTCCAAGAGTGTAGGCGCAAACTGGCGTGAAAGAATATAAGCAGATGCGGCATGACCGTCATTGACCTTCTTTAAAAAATAATATGGCGTATTCTCTTGTTGTAGAATGAGTCCTGATAACATGATCACATCAAATGATATTTTCTTACTAAATATGTTTCCTAGGACAAAGTTAAACTCCTCTGGAGGAATCGTAAATACAAAATCATCCTCAAAAATAATACAATATTCTTCTTTCGATTCTATAAACTGTTCAACCGCTTTCTTATGACTAAGACCGCAACCTAGAATACCAAATCCCTTTTTATATATAGCAGAAATGCGCTCTACTTTTGATGAAGCGATACTAACTGTGTCAAGTTCTTTTAAAATCTGCTCTTTTCTATCCAAACGATGATCTATATTTATATAATAGACTTTGCCTATATTTTCCATATTAACTTATAATATGAAGAATGTATTTAGACCATTTGTTTATTTTAGATCAAATCCATTTCTATTAGGACCTCATCATCATCACTCACATCTTCACCCTTCGCAGCACGCTTCTGCTTCTCCTTGTGCCACTTGAGTTTCTCCTTAATTTCCTTTTGCGTATACTCGCGCTTCTGCTTAACCTTAATAACATTGCCTGCTGCGTCCATCACCGTATCAGCAACAAGGGGCTTATCAATCTTCGTCGTATTCTTAATAGCATTGCCTTCAAGCCGCAACTTACCATCATTCACATACCAGTGCTCTGTACAGACAGACTTGGTAAACTCAGAGTTGTGCGAAATAATCACAACGCCGCCCTCATACTTATTGATTGCCTTTGACAAAGCGCCAAGTGATTCGCGATCTAGATAGTTCGTAGGCTCATCCAGCACAACCAAGTGAGGATTCATCCACATTGCCGCGCCAATCACGACCTTTACCTTCTGACCACCCGATAGTCCCTTTATACGAGAGTGAAGCGTGAACTCCTCATCCAAACCAACATCCTGGAGATGCTTCACAATATTCTTCGCCGTGAGAGGTCGTGCCAGAAGACCCTCCTCAGCAGCCTTCTGCGCATCATAGACATCTACCATCTTGCTGATTCCACGCTCAGTAAACCATGCACGCGGTACCCACTTGTTCTTATCGATGGGGCAGTCCATGAACTTCACCTCGTACATCATCACTCCCTTTTCCTTGATGCGCCCCATAATCTTCTCTACCACAAACTTTCCACCATCTACCTGGATTTTCGCTGCGATAGCCTTTTCCTCGGCTTCCGTCAAAGCAAGAGCCTCCTTGTTCATCGCTTCATGGTCATCGCCTGAGCGGAAACGCCACTGGATATACTCACTCGGCGTCTTGTCCAAATGATCTTCCAAATGATGGAAAGCATGCTGTGCAACATAGGCTGCGCGGAGATTGGGATGCTTCCAAACAGTTCCAGTCTGGGGTACAAGCTCGCCCATCAGCACCTTCACCAATGTAGACTTGCCCGCACCATTGGGACCGACACAGCCGACACGACTTGACAAAGAACATAGCACAGACGCATTTTCAATAGAAGGAGCGTCCGCACCATTGTAGGTGAATGTTACATTATTCATCTTCATAAATGGGGCGCCCTTGCTATTAATGCCTTCCAGCAGTCCAGGTGCAGGAAACGAAAACTCCGCAATAGAGTCTGTCAGCGTGTAATATGATTTTGCCTCTGGATGAATCTTCACAAACTCCGTGAGGTTTCCAAGATACTTCTTCAGCTTGAATCCCTCATAGTGGATAATCGCAGAACAAACCTTGTCAAGGAAACCCGTGTCGTGCGATACAATGAGCGATGTAACATTGTGCTGCGCATTCAGATGGTCAGCAAGCCATGCCACATTTGTTACATCAAGGTGGTTCGTTGGCTCATCAAGAAGTAGAATGTCTGCCTTCATCAAAATAGCTCGGGCTAACGCCAACTTCATCTTCCAACCACCAGAAAGAGCAAAAATGGACATAGCGCGACGTTTTACGCCGAAACCAACATCCTCCATCACGCGAATCACCTCTTCCTTATCGCACTGTGTCGTACTCATAATATAATCAAAGCAAGACATATCTGAAAGAGAGCCATCCAAGTCATGCTCAACTACCGCAGTGCGGACCTCATCTTTTGATGGAAATCCATCGAGCTGCCCATTCGCAATCGCCCGCAACAGCGTAGACTTTCCCGTTCCATTCGCACCACAGAGACCATAGCGCTGACCACGACGAAGGTGGAGGCGCGCCTGGTTGAGTAGAATCTTTCCACCATAGGCAAGCGAAAACTCGCAGTTACAGAGGTCCTCGCCACTCTCTTCTTCTGCCTTTACTTCAACCCGATTCCTATCAACAACTGTGGAGTATAGGTCATCTATGAGGATACTGCTGCATAGGGGTGAAAATAGCTGAATCCATGTATCCTTCTCAAAACAGTTATTATCTAAGAGGCTTTGCGAAGCAGCAATAATATACTTGCGAACTTCCTCATTATCTACATTACAAGAAAGATGCATGTTAATATCCAGTGCCTTAGGAAGAGTGAGTAGTTCCTGTGATGCCTTGAATAACGTATCGTGCGCGCGCGTTGCTACACTTCTGCACTCAGGATCAGATGACTTTGTCTTAGTTCGCTCAAGCAAAGGTAAAATCTTCTCAATAAGAGGAATAGCATGAACTGGATTTTCAACAAGCTTACACATATTCTCACAAATCACAGTCGTGCGACGAACAGTTGCAATCTGCCGCTCATTCAAGCCGCGAGAAAGAATAGGAAGAATAATGGCAATCGTTGGCGTCTCAACAGCCTGAACAAAGGTAGTCGCAGATAGAGAGTGAATAGACTCGCCAATCTTCTCTGGGTGAGCAAGGCAGTCAACAACTACCTTCAGGAACGGGGCAATATCTTTATTTGTACAGGTGTGTACACAGGCATCTAGAGTCTCTTCGCCACGACTTGCGATTTCCTTACGAGCGTCATTCACCACTGTGCTGAGGAATGGAATAATAACTTGAAGTTGCTTCGCAATAAATGGGGCATATCTTTCATTTTTAGCGTAGTTTGAAATAATATCAAGGACAAGCATCCGAAGCTGAACAGTGCTTGAAGGCTGAAGACAGGCAAGGAGAGGAGGAAGAATAAGTGCTCCAATAACATGAGGAGAGACACCATTACAGATATTCTTGATTTTCTGTTCTACTTGTAAAATAGTATCACGATCCTGACCTTTGCCTTGAAGAACCTTTATTAGTTCTGGCAACATAGAAATAAGTTGAGGCTGAGTACTTTCAGACATATTATTAGTATCTCTCAGAGTATTATTAAGTTTCATAGTATTTGACATATTTACGTCAGTGCTCATACAGCGATCTACTAAAATAAGGCGCGGCGTGTTTAGACTCGTTTCGCTTAACGCTTATGTTTGTGTTTGTGACTCTTAATAAAATCGTCTAGCTCGGGTGTATCCATAGGACGCATACGATAGTTCTTTG
>Ga0209597_1001304_pt1 | contig 16366 bp, 15 predicted proteins | sample M_140625_MF_Meta_FD_187316 | JGI IMG/M metagenome (GOLD analysis project Ga0209597, IMG submission 187316) | Freshwater microbial communities from Lake Montjoie, Canada to study carbon cycling - M_140625_MF_MetaG (SPAdes) (version 2) | ecosystem: Environmental > Aquatic > Freshwater > Lake... | reverse complement strand
CTCGAAAGTCTCTTTGATTCCTTAGCGGATGAGAAACGCAAGTCGTTACGCATTATTTTGAAGGCGGATGTACAAGGGTCCTCTGAGGCCTTGGTTACTTCTCTCAAGCAGATTCAGAGCAAAAAAATCGATTTGGAGATGGTCCATGTGGGCGTTGGACCGATTACTGAAAACGACGTTCTTTTGGCGGCAGCCTCCAATGCAGTTGTGGTGGGGTTTAATGTCAAGGTGGAGAACAATGCTGCCCAAAGCGCAAAGCGCGAAGGTGTCCAGATCAAACTGTACTCCATTATTTACGAATTGCTCGATCAGGTGAAGGAAGCCATGGCTGGGTTGTTGGATCCTGAATCCCGTGAGAGCGTCGTGGGCCATGCCGAGGTACGGCGCGTGTTCGATTTGAAGAAGGGCTGCGTCGCGGGGAGCTACGTGACAGACGGACGCATCGTGCGCTCCGGTCGGGCTCGCGTTTTGCGCGGTCGCCAACCAATCTACGACGGCGGCTTGGCAACGCTTCGTCGTTTTCAAGACGACGTCAAAGAAGTCCGTAACGGGATGGAATGTGGGATTCGCCTCGGTAACTTTGACGAGTACGAAGAAGGCGATATCATCGAGTGCTACATTTTGGAGAAGTTCGCGCAGTCTCTGTAAAATCGGTTGCGTAACAGGCTGGGGCGGGATTTCCTCCCCACGCTGTTGTTGCCCTCAATTTCTCCATGGCCAAGCACCGTCTAGAACGCGTCAATGAAATGCTCAAGCGGGAACTCGGGGACCTTTTCCTACGGGAACTAGTCTTTAACGCCCAATTGGTCACTATCCAACAGGTGGACGTGACTCCCGATCTGAAAAATGCGCACGTTTACGTCTCGGTCATTGGTACTGAAGGCCAGACTAAAGGCGTGATGTCTTTGTTGCACACGCGAAGGCCCCATTTGCAGTTTTTACTTTCTCGCAGGATAATCATTAAGCATACACCTCATCTTCATTTCAAACAGGACTCCGGCATTGAACGCGGTTCCCGAGTGATTCACCTGATGAATGAACTGAATTTACTGCCCGCAGTGGAGTCTTTGGAGCCTTTGGTGTCGGTGGAGCCAGGGCGGGACGAATCTGGTAGCCCAATTCCTCCTCCTCAAACTTAGAGCGGGGCGCGGTGCTTCAAAGGTTGGGAGTGTCCAAAAATTCGCAGCGAGCCGCTACAGCCTCAGCACTTTCTTTTCTTTTTTGGTATGAATTCGAATTGCACTCTCGCTCAAATCGGAGCCGTCCTTCGGGAACATCAACGTTTTCTTGTGGTGAGCCATTTTCGCCCAGATGGAGATGCCGTTGGCTGTTCTCTGGCGATGGGGCTATGCCTTGAAAAACTTGGTAAAGACGTCACCGTGTGGAACGAGGACGGGTTGCCAGAGCGTTTCGATTTTTTGCCGGGCGCGTCGCTAGTGACTTCGTCGCCAGAGGTGCCGGTGGCTTTTGATGTCGTGGTGGTGGTTGATACCGCAGTGCGTGAGCGGGTTGGGGCCCGTACGCTGGGGGCAATTGCGCCTGGAGCACTGTGGTTAAATGTCGATCATCATGTTTCTAACGACCGGAAAGGGGATCTCGTGTACGTGGACACTTCGGCGCCTGCGGCTGGGCAGATATTGTTCGAACTCTTTGAGCAATGCGCCCTCCCTTTCGGTCGAGAAATCGCCGAGGCTCTCTACGTCGCGATCTCAACAGACACCGGTTCTTTTCAGTATCCAAGCACGACGGCCCGTACCTATGAAATTGCTGCTGCGCTGGTGAGAGAGGGCGTGCTTGTGGGGAGCATCAATCAGAGTTTGTACGAGAACTGTCCTCGCCGTCGGATTGAATTGCAACGGGCGCTTTATGACGTGTTGCGCTTTGACTTTGGCGATAGGGTGGCGAGTTTTGCGCTCACGCAGGCTGTGGCTACTCAGGTGGGGGCGATTCCAGACGATACAGAGGGATTGATTGAATCGATTAGGAGGGTTGAGGGAGTGGTGGTGGCTGTGTTCTTTGAGGAAATCAACGCCGACATGGTGCGCATCAGTATGCGTTCCAAAGATGTTCGAATGGATGTTTGCAAAATCTGTGGTGAATTCGGCGGTGGCGGGCATATCCTAGCGGCCGGTGCGCGGATTGAGGGCACGCTGAGCGAGGTGCAAGAGCGGGTGCTTTCCGCAATTGCCCGCCATCTGGGAGCTCTGCCCACGGTTTAGTTCCACCGCGGAACCTCGTTTTTACTATTTTTCCCACTTACTTTTCATGCGCTCATTAGAAATTGACGGAGTTTTGCTAATCGACAAAGCCAGCGGTATGACCTCTCACGACGTTGTCGCGATGGTGCGGCGGCGCTTGGGAATAAAGAAAGTTGGTCATTGTGGCACCTTGGATCCTTTGGCTACGGGTTTGCTTTTGATTGTGCTGGGGCGCGGTACCAAGATTCAGGATCTTCTCATGGCTGAGGATAAGGAATACACAGGAACCCTCCATTTGGGCGTGTCCACTGACAGCCAGGATGCGGATGGTGCGGTCGTGGAAACTCGCACGGTTCCCAGCTTGGCGCAGCCGCAGATCGAGGCGGCTTTCCAGAAGTTTCACGGAGATTTTTATCAGATGCCACCGATGGTATCCGCTATCAAACAGGGCGGTGTGCCCCTATACAAGCTGGCACGGCAGGGAAAGACCGTGGAACGTGAGCCACGCTTCGTGCATGTATTTGCGCATGAGATCACGGGGGTCCGGTTGCCTGATGTGGATTTCAGAGTGGTCTGTAGCAAAGGTTTTTACGTGCGGACCTATGCGCACGACATCGGTGAGGAGCTGACGTGCGGCGCCCATTTACGGGCGTTACGCCGGACAAAGTCGGGGCGTTTCAGCGTGGAAAACGCGACAACGGTAGAGGAAATCCGCACACTGGATTCCTCGGTGCTTGCGAGCAGGGCACTGGATTTACCCACGGTTTCGCGCTTGCGCGGAGCCTAGAGGTGGCCTGATCACTCACATTGGAAATGGTTTTGCTACGCTCCATCGCGGAACTAGCGAGTGTGCCCGGGCCGGTTGTATTGGCGATTGGGGTATTTGACGGCCTGCACTTAGGGCATCGTGCCGTTTTAGAGCGCGCTCGCAGCGAGGCCGTCGCTCGGGGGGGGACTGCTTTGGCGCTTAGCTTCGACCCACATCCTGCGCGTATTTTACGTCCTGAGCTTGCGCCCCGACTGTTAACCGCCACCGAGCACAAACTCCGCTTGCTAGAGGAGTTGGGTTTTACCCATACCCTCCTACTAACCTTCGACCAGACACTTGCCGCCATGGATGCGGACGATTTCATTCGGAGTCTGGCGCATTACGCCCAACCGCTGGCCGCCATTTGCGTCGGCCACCAATGGAGCTTTGGGAAAGCGCGCAAGGGTAACCTCGAGCGTCTGGCGCAACTCGGATCAGCACTTCAATTCGTTGAAATCGGCGTGGAGGAAGTTCAAATTGAGGGAGCTCCAGTCAGCAGTACGCGGATTCGCAACGCTTTAATTGCCGGTGACCTGTCGCTTGCGAGTCATCTCTTGGGACGGCCTTATACCGTTCTCGGAAACGTACAGCACGGCCGAGAACTGGGGCGGACACTCGGGTTTCCCACCGCAAACCTGAGACTGTTGAATGAGCAACTCCCTCCAAACGGCGTCTACGCGGTGAGGGTATCTCAGACAGAAGAGCGCTTTCCTCGACTTTCGCACTGGGCAAGCGTCGCAAATCTCGGAACGCGTCCAACGGTAACGACAGACTCAGGCGCGCCGACGCAGCCTAGCGAACCGGTGCTTGAGGTCCACTTGCTCGAGTTTTCTGGCGACTTGTACGGGCGAACGCTGGAAGTCGAGTTTGTCGAGTTCCTCCGCCCAGAAAAACGCTTTGACTCGCTGGACGCGTTGCGTGCGCAAATTGCGACGGATGCGAGGGACGCGGCCCGCCTCCTTGCTACCCGCCACTGAGTTGGTCTCCACGGTTGGTGCCCCACCCTCGGCTCTCTCCAGAGCGCTCCGCAGCGACAGTCTACGCGGATCGCAGATAACCTCAGCGCGTAATAATGCGCTTGTCGCCGTTAATGAGCATCCTCACTCGCTCTCCGCGCTGAAAGTTCTCGCCCTGATCTTTTTGGACAATGCTCCAAGCCTGCCCAGAGCGGGTGCGTACCATAATTTCCACACCCGTGGAGGAGGTTACTTTGCGTTCAACGGCGTCTCCAGCTAGCCCGCCTATTAATGCGCCGCCCACAGCCGTCAGGGCCGATGTGCTGCCATGGCCAATCATAGAACCTGCGATGCCACCTCCGAGTGCTCCCGCACCCACGCCCACGATGGAAGACTCGCCGCGAAGCGCCACCCGTCGCACGGAAACAATCTCCACCTCAAACACCTGCATCGCCTGACCACGGGACGAGGCGGGCGGGGTAGGAGGGCAGTCCGGCATCCTCCGTGACGCATCCCGGCAGGATAACCATAACACCTAAGGCAAAGAGGATTGGTGAAAGCGCCCGCTTCATGCTGAGGGTTAATCTACCGCTAAGCGTGTTGCTCGTGGTGTTGCTATGAATCTGACCAAAGCGGCAATTTGCAGGAAGAGAGGGCTTGTTCATGGGATTTGAGAATGAGTTTGAAATTAAAGGGGTGAAATTGGATTTCGAGCGCTAAGGGAACGCGTTAAGTAAAACGCTTGGAATTAAGATGCGAAGGCTTGCGGCTTACGCCCCGTTATTCTTTTTGACCCACGTCAGCGGTTCAGCGTTCACTTATAGTTTGTTTAAGCGTCTTTTTTTCCTGCTGCAATCGTGATTTTAGAACTGCTTGAATACTGTGTGACGCCTTGTTCTTGGAGCGCTCGTTCCATGGGTTTTCTGACTTCAAGCATCCAGGTCGCTGCCCGCCACGCAAGATGCTCTGCGCAGTGGAACCCTCATCTGCTACGCACTAAAGCGGCTATTCTCGAAGCTGCGGCGTTGGCTCAAGACAGACGCATCGCCGTCATGTTTGGCGCCGGTCTGCTCCACGATATTCCGTTACGCGAACTTTCTTCGATGTTTGAAGAAGTTATTCTGGTGGATGTGGTGCATACGCTTCGCACGCGATGGGTTGCTCGTGGTTTCCCCAATGTGCGTCTGCGCGCGTTGGATGTCACAGGGGTTGCGACGCAATTGTCGAAGATGGCTCATTCTCGTGGCGAAACTCTGCCGAAGTCGGAGCCGAGCGCCTTTTTAGAGGAAAAGCGCTTGGATCTGAGTGTTTCTGTCAATCTCCTTTCCCAGTTGGCGTGGGTTCCGGGGCGCTTTCTGAAAGGAATTCTATCGGAGGACGAAGTGGCCCGAATGCAAAAGCAGTTGCTTGAAGCGCACCTTGATTATTTGCGGCGCTTGCCGGGACACACCGCATTGATCACGGATGTACGTTGGCGCTCGGAACTAAGGCTCGAAGCGGCGGCGGGTGCCGAGTCTGCGGCTCCACAAGGCTGGGATGTTCTGCAAGGAGTGTCACTGCCGCAGGCGGCGTCTGCGTGGGATTGGAACATTGCACCGGCGCCCGAGCGCTCGGCTCATTTAGACTACATTGCGACCGTGCACGCATATTCGGATTGGAAGCACGGCTGCACGCTGACTTCCCCCGAGTAGGAGTGCAAATGTTCAGATGCGCCGCGCTGCGATAGGTGCTAGAGTGAGGGTATGAGATTATCCGGTGAGGGAGATTCCAGCGAAGCAGTTTTTGATCTACCTGAAGTGGTGCCGGTGATGCTACTTGATGGGGTGACACTTTTTCCTAATATGTTGTTGCCCTTGTTCATTTTCGAGATGCGCTATCGGGCGATGCTGGAACGGGCGCTGGACACGGATCGGTTTTTAATTATGGCCCAACCCAGAGGGCCTGAAAACGATGAGGTTTGCCCAGTGGCGGGCGTGGGTTTGATTCGCGCCTGCGTGAGGGGCGATGATGGTACTTTAAATTTAGTGCTGGAAGGCGTGGCGCGTGTACGTCTGACGGGTTGGCCGCAATTAACCCCTTTTCGGATGGCTCGGACGGTGCTCCACGGCACGAAGGATGCGGAGACACCTGCCCAGAAGAAGGGACGCTTGCGGGAGTTACACGAGTTTTTGGAGGAGAAAGGAGGGGAGTATCAGGAGCAAATGTCCACGCACCTCTCACAGATCGAGGACCCAGACGTGCTTGTAGATGTCATTGCATCCATTTTACTTGGAGATTCTTGGAAGCGTCAGGCAGTTCTCGAGGAAGGCGGGAATGTGCGTAGACAGGCACTTCTTTTGGAGCTTCTCAACGCCCCTGCGTGATTGCTGGGGCGGCGCAAAACTCTCTAGCCGCACGAAACTTGGCGTCTCAACTGGGCCACGGGCGGAAAACAATGCGCAATAGGTGCTAGAAACGGGGTCGAGAAACGGGGTAGAGAAACATTGTCGGTCTTTTTTTCTGCTTCCCATGAGTGCCTCATTTCTGAGAGTAAATGATCTCGGTGGTTGGTGTCCTTTTCGTGCGTTAGGCTGAGTCTGTCTTGGAACGAAATCGGCTTCGCTTCTCACCGCTTTTTTTTACCGGAACCCCCTCACCGGATGGCTAGAGTACTTATTATTGATGATGATCCCGCGATGGCGCAAGTGATGTCGGCTCTCTGTGCCGAGATCGCTCACTCGGCTGTTGTGTATTCTTCAACAAGAAAGGCGCTAAATCTTCTTCTGAGCCATGCGCCGCAGTTGGTCATAGCACAATCCAATGCAGGAAATGCTGGTGATTTGGAGGTTCTTAAAGTGTGTCGGGCCAGTCTGCCTCGCGTGCCTGTGATTTTACTCACTGGAAACAAGAGTGTGTCCGAGGCGGTAGCTGCGATGCGGGCGGGCGCTGCAGATTATTTGCTCAAGCCTTTTCACATGGGGGATTTAAAGGAGGCGATTCAGAGGGTGCTTTCGGATACCGAAAGTCCTTTTCCTGATCCGGGCGCGAGGGTTCGCGAAGGGCATAGTTTTGAGAACATCATTGGGAGTTCGGCTCGGATGCAGAATGTTTTTGAGTTGATCGGGAAGGTGGCTCGCACCGACTCGACGATTCTAATTTCGGGAGAAAGCGGTACGGGCAAAGAGCTTGTGGCTCGGGCATTGCATTTTAATTCAGGGAGGCGGAGTCAGCCCTTTGTGGCAATCAATTGCTCCGCGTTGCCGGAGAATTTGTTGGAAAGTGAACTTTTTGGGCACAAAAAGGGCTCTTTTACTGGCGCGGTGCAGGACAAGGCGGGACTTTTTGAAGAGGCGGAGGGAGGGACGATTTTTCTGGATGAGATCAACTCGATGGCTCCCCTTTTGCAGACGAAGTTGTTGCGGGTGCTGCAAGAGCGGGTTATCCGCAGGGTTGGAGAGAATCGAAATATACCCATCCACGTGCGAGTTTTGGCAGCCTCCAACGAGCCTCTTTTTACAAAGATGAAGGCGGGTGGATTCCGAGAAGATCTTTATTACCGATTGGCGGTGATTCCGTTGGAAGTTCCACCGCTTCGGGAGCGACCGGAGGATATTCCTCTGTTGGTAGAGCACTTTCTCCAAAAGCACACTTTGTTTGGCAATTCAAACCGCCTGACGACCTTGGATCAAAGTGCGATGCAAGCGTTGTGCTCTTATTCGTGGCCGGGGAATGTGCGCGAGTTGGAGAACGCGGTCGAGCGAGCTTGCGCTTTGTGCGAAAAAGGGGTGGTTCAATTAGGGGATCTCCCGCCGCACGTGGTGGCAAGCGAACCTGTTTCTTTGACCGGCGCCGTTGCGCACTCCCCGATTTACGCAACCGCCGCGCCGTCCCAAGCATCGCTTCCCATTGGGCGGCCCTTGAGCGAGTTCATTGCCGCCCAAGAACGCCGCTTCATCGAGGAAACCATCCGCGCCAACCGTGGCGTTCGGGAGCGCGCCGCTCAAGTCCTGGGTATTTCTTCCGCGACCCTTTATCGTAAACTGGACGCCGCCAGCATGCCACCCATACAAAAGGTAGCGGATTCGCTTTAATTCGCTTTTCCCTTCCGATTGGTATCGTTCCTCTGATTCTTAGCATTTGTGAACCCCCTCCAAGGTTTCTGCGCGAGACGGGTTGTTCTCCAGTCACCTCTCTTTTTAATGCGTTCCAACATCTTTCACTTTGAACTTTGCTGTTCCCTCGGCCTCTCCCTTCTGACTTTTAGCGCTGAGGCGTCCAATTGGCCGCAGTGGCGAGGCCCTTCGCTGGACGGTTCCTCGGATGAAACCGGTCTTCCAAAGCAGTGGTCCACGACAGAGGGAGTGCGCTGGAGAACGCCGCTCCCGGGCTTTAGCGGAGCCACGCCGGCGGTTTGGGGGGATCGGATTTTTGTGTCTTCTCCAAACGCTGACAAGGAACTGATGCTTCTGTGCCTCGATAAGAGAGAAGGCAAAATTCTTTGGCAGAAAGTGTTGGCTACTGGTGATATGACGAAGGGCAAGACTTCTCCCAACATGGCCTCGCCTTCCCCCATTACCGATGGCAAGGCCGTCTACGCGCTGTATGGAACCGGCGATTTTACGGCGCTAGATTTTGAGGGCAATCAGCTCTGGACGCGGAACTTAGCGGAGGAGTTTGGCCGTTTCTCTAATATGTGGCTGTACGGGTCAAGTCCCTTGCTTTTTGAGGGACGTCTTTATTTGCAAGTGCTCCAGCGCGACCCAGTCCCACAGGATTACACTCACGCTCTGGATGGCAAGCCGGGGCGCGAATCCTTCCTGCTTTGTGTGGACGCCAAGACGGGCAAAACCATCTGGCGCGCGCTGCGTCCCACCGATGCAGGAATGGAGTCGAAGGAAAGTTACGCCACGCCGATGCCGTTGGTGACGAACGGGCGTAAGGAGTTAATTATCATTGGAGGCGATTATCTCACCGCTCACTCGCTGGAAGATGGTTCTGAATTGTGGCGCAGCGGCGGTTTTAATCCGAAGAAGGGCGAATGGATGCGTATTGTGGCCTCGCCAGTAATTTTTAAGGACATTGCCATCGCTGCCGGCCCCAAGCGGGTGCCGGTGATCGGAGTCCGTAGTGGGGGCAAGGGCGATGTCACCGAAACGCACACGGCGTGGAAGTTCGAGGAATTCCCCCCGGATGTTTGCACTCCAGTGCTTTACAACGGAGTCCTGCACGTTCTCGATGGAGACAAGCAGATGCTCACGGCTCTAAATCCTGAGACGGGGGAGAAAAAATGGCAGGTTTCGTTGGGTGTACGTGAGAACTTCAAAGCCTCCCCGACTGCCGCGGATGGGCGCATTTTTTGCATCAGCGAACGCGGAACTGTCGTGGTCGTGGATGCCAGCGCCGGAGAAGTGTTGCTCACCGCGCCTATGGGGGGCGGGGCGCCGACGCGCTCCAGTGTGGTTTTGAGTGGCGGCGATATTTTGCTGCGTACGGCTGAAGAACTGATTTGTGTAGGAAAATGAAAAAACTCGCTTTGTTGGCATTTGGAATGGCGGCGTTATTGGGGCGGGTGTCCGCTGCAGATACGGTGTTGTTTGAGGAGAATTTCAATGCGTTGCCAGCTGGTGGGCTCCCGAAGGGATTTTTGGCGTTGGCAGGTGAATTCTCCGTAGTAGTGGAGGGAGGAGCGCATTATCTGGAATTGCCGGGTTCGCCACTGGATACTTTTGGCGTGTTATTTGGTCCGGCCAGTGCCGAGCCTTGTACGTTGGAGGGACGTTTTTTTGGGACGAAAACTGGGCGCAAATTTCCGACGTTTGGCCTCAGTTTACGCGGGGCGGGGGGCTATCGATTGCAGGTGAGTCCGGGCAAGGGGCAGCTTGAGATTTACAAGGGAGACGACCCTTTGTTGGGCGTGCCCTTTGCATGGCAAGCCGGTTCCTGGACGCAGCTTAAACTTTCTTTTCGTCGGCAGGGCGCAGGTTGGATTATCGAAGGCAGCGCATGGACTGAAGGCGGCACAGCGCCCACCGAGCCTCAGATTCGATGGGAAGTGGCCATCGATATCGCCGCTGGCCGCGCCGCCATTTGGGGCAGTCCTTACTCAGGGACCCCTTTGCGTTTCGATGATCTTCGCTGGATCGCCCAATGAGGCGTGACACGATAAAGAGGCTCACCGAATATTTTTCATCCACTCTGTTAAAGTCACCCCTATCATTTTATGAAAAACACACTCCTTAAACTCCTGTTATGCACTCCCTTGGTTGCTAATGTGGCTCACGCTGCCGACTGGCCGCAATACCGAGGAGCTGCTGGGAATGGCGTTTGCACCGAGCAAATTCAGTGGAAACCAGCGGGTTTGAATTCCGTGTGGAAAGTAGCGAGCGATGGCGGCTTCAGCTCCTTCGCCGTGGCAGAAGGTCGCGCTTTCACCCTTTCGCTTAAGGAAATAGACGGCGCGAGTCAGGAAGTTCTCGTCGCGCACAACGCTGCGTCGGGTGCTGAACTGTGGAGCGTTGCTTTGCAGGTAGCCAAATATGACAAAGGGGGCAACGACGGCACGGCCGATAACAAGGGTGGAGACGGACCGCGTTCCACGCCGGCCATTGTGGGTAAAACCGTCGTGGTCCTTTCCTCGGAGCTTGCCCTGCGTTGTTTCGACGCTGCTACGGGCAAGGAAGTTTGGGCCTTGGACCTCAAAGCTCAACACGTGGGGCGCAATATCCCGTGGCAGAACGCAGCTTCGCCTCTGCTCGAAGGTGGTTTGATTTACTTGGCGGGCGGTGGAGCAGGGGAGTCTCTTTTGGCGGTGAACCCAGCCGATGGCAAGGTGGTTTGGAAGGCGTTCGACGAAAAAATGACGCATGCCACGCCAGTTGCAGCAACCATTTTGGGCCAGAGACAGGTGATATTTTTCCTTCAATCCGGCTTGCTTGCTGTTGAGCCTAAAACAGGTAAAGAATTGTGGCGGTACGCTTTCCCATACAAAGTTTCGACGGCAGCGTCGCCCGTGGTCGGCGGTGACATTGTATACTGCTCTGCGGGCTATGGTGTGGGTGCCGGTGCAGTCAAACTCACGAAGGAGGGTGGCGAGTTCAAGGCCACCGAGATTTTTCGCGCTCCAGGTAACACTCCCTTGGCCAATCATTGGAGCACCCCGGTGCTCAAGGACGGCTTCATGTACGGCATGTTCCAGTTTAAGGAATACGGAAAAGGACCGGTGAAGTGCGTGGAGCTTGCAACGGGTGATATCAAGTGGACGAAGGAAGGCTTTGGACCAGGGCACGTGATATTGATTGGAAATGACGTCGTTGCGCTTTCGGATGCCGGCGAAATTGTCCGGTTCGCTGCGTCCCCTGGCGAGTACAAGGAGCTCGGGCGTCAAAAGGTGCTGGACGGCAAGTGCTGGACCACACCCAGCGTTTCTGGGGGACGCCTGTTTGTGCGTAGTACGAAGGAAGCATCCTGTTTGGAGTAATTGCCGGAGTGGATGTCCGTTTCTTAACAAAAATTGTCAGAGCCAGTTCTCTGCCCTTTAAGCATAATGGCGCGGTGAATCTCTTCCCAAATTCTTTGTTCTTATGTCTCGTTCAAAAGTAAATATCGCGATAGTCGGTCTGGGTTTCGGTGCGGAATTCATCCCGATTTATCAGCACCATCCCAATGCCCACATGGTTGCGATCTGCCAGCGGGATCGCAAAAAGCTGGACGCAATCGGCGATGCTTTCGGCGTGGAAGCGCGTTACACGGACTTTGCGGACGTGCTGAAGGACCCAAAAGTTGACGCGGTTCACATCAATTCTCCCATTCCCGATCACGGTTGGATGAGTATTGCGGCGCTGAAGGCCGGGAAGCATGTCAGCTGTACGGTGCCGATGGCGACCACGGTTGAGGAGTGTAAACAGATCGTGGAACTCGTACGAAAGACGGGTTTGAAATACACGATGGCTGAGACGGTTGTGTACGCCCGCGAATACCTTTTTTTGAAAGAGTTGTTGCGAAAAGGCGAGCTTGGAAAGCTGCAGTTTCTTCAGGCAAGCCATCAGCAGGACATGGATGGATGGCCGAACTACTGGCCGGGACTTCCTCCGATGTGGTACGCGACCCATTGTGTTGGGCCCGTAAGTGGACTGGCTGGGGCGGCAGCGGAGTACGTGAGCTGCTTCGGCTCGGGAACGATTCGCAAGGAACTCCAGAAGCATTACGGCTCGCCGTTTGCGGTGGAAACGGCGCACATTAAGTTCGCGGGGAGCGATCTCTCGGCTCGTATTATCCGTAGTTTATTTGATACGGCGCGCCAGTATCGCGAAAGCATCGACGTGTATGGAGACAAGGCGTCCGTGGAGTGGCCGCTCATCGAACACGAGCCCATGGTCATGCATAAGGCTAAGTTGCCAGAGAAACGGATCCCCAAATACGTAAAGGCTCCGGATTACGCAAAATTACTGCCGAAGGCGATCCGCCCTTTCACCACCAACGGCGTGTATGGTGTGGGTAAAAAGGCTCATTTATCCTTCACGCAGGGCGCTGGCCACGGAGGCTCTCATCCCCATTTGGTGCATGAATTTGTCAGTGCCTTGGTGGAAGACCGCCAGCCGTTTCCCAATGCGAAGCAGTCGGCGAATTGGACGTGCGTTGGGTTGTGTGCTCACCAGTCAGCGCTCAAAGGCGGCGCGATCGTTAAGCTACCTTCTTTCACCGTCTAAGCCGCTTTCTCCCCCCGCTTAAACCAAGCACCAAGCACCAAGCACCAAGAACTAAGCACAAAAAACCAAGAACTAAGAACGAATCCTCCCCTCCATCGTGCGGATTCGTTCAAACACTTCGGTATTCGTTCAGCTTGTTTCGCAACGTGCGGATGCTGATGCCAAGCGCATCTGCCGCGCGGGTCCGGTTACCTACGCAAGTCTCGAGCACGTGAAGGATGTGTTCCTTTTCGATATCAGCGAGGGCTACGGGCGCTTTTGAAGCGTGGTTTGACAGGGACCGTGCCGGAGCTTGGGTGCCGTTTTGGGCCTTGGTAGGACGCGGCAATTGTTCTTCGGGGAGGTCAACGCTTTGAACTTGAGGCTCGCATACTTTAGGACTGAAAGTGTTTTGGACCTCATACAGGCCCAGTAGAGAGGGGTTCAATGGGTGACCCGGCTCGCTCATGATTACGGCGCGCTCGATGGTATTCTGCAATTCGCGCACATTTCCGGGCCAGCGATGCGATTCCAAGATTTCGAGACACCGAGGACTCAGTTGCAAATCGGGCCGAGTGTACTGTCGCGAAAAGTTTTCGAGGAAATGTTTCGCTAGAATGGGGATGTCACCGTCACGTTCCCGCAAGGGAGGAACGAAAACAGGGAAAACGTTGAGGCGATAATACAAATCTTCTCGGAAATCGCCCTTTTCCACGGATTGTCGCAAGTCGCGGTTGGTGGTTGCCAGCACTCGCACGTCGACGTGTATGGTTTTAACCCCGCCGACCCGTTCAAATTCACGCTCTTGGAGTACACGCAGCAGCTTGGCTTGGAGGCGTGGGGAAATTTCACTGATTTCGTCCAACAAAAGGGTGCCGCCGTTGGCCAGTTCAAAGCGTCCTTCTCGCCGCTCCGCAGCGCCGGTAAAGGAGCCTTTTTCGTGGCCGAAAAACTCACTTTCCATCAGGTTCTCAGAAAGAGCGGCGCAGTTTACTCGGATGTAAGGCGCTGTAGCACGAGCGCTGGCGTGGTAAATGGCCTGCGCCACCAACTCTTTGCCCGTGCCATTCTCGCCTTGGATAAGCACAGTGGCCTCTGTGGGGGCCACTCGCCTTAGCATGTCGCGCAGGCGGTTCATCGGCTCACTCTCGCCCACCAGATCTTTGGCTCCCGCAAGTTCGGCGGCAAGATACTCGTTGACCTTTTTCATCTGGCGATAACTTTCAGCTTTGCGCACCAGAACCTCTATTTGTCCGATCGAAAAAGGTTTTAGCAAATAATCAAAAGCGCCCGCTCTCATACATTCCACCGCGGATTCAATTGAGCCGAAGCCGCTCATCATGATCACCAATGGAGGATGATTCTGTTTGGCGCACCGGGACAGGAAAGTGGTGCCTTCTCCATCCGGAAGACGAACATCGACAAAGATAACGTCGAACTCCTCCTTCTTCATGAGGCGCTCAGCCTCAGCAATTGAACCCGCACTGCTTACCCCATAACGTTTCCCCCGCAAAACCTCCTCAAAGGTTTTCCGGATAAAAGGTTCGTCATCTACGACAAGAATTTTTTCGACAGCCATGAGTGTATGGACGGGGGGTGTCCCTACCAATGCACTCACTCGGCAAAAATGTCATGTTTAATTCTGAGTCTCGTAGCGTTTTCTTACCTGCCTGGCGGTTGGCTTAGGAATAATTTGCAGGTCTCCACCGGAAGAAGACAGGGCGTGTTTTAGGAGCAGTTGCTCATTTTCCTTATCCAAAAGCATCGCCTTCAAAAGGACACGTTGAGCCTTGGCCGCCACAGCTTTAAGGGCAGGAGTCTTAGGTGCTTTGGCCACACTTGAGGCCTGACGCATCGTCGAAAGCGAATCCTCCAGCGCTCTCAATAAGAGACGTTTTTTCTCCAAAACCTGCCACGGTTCCATCCTGCCACTTCCGCGAAGCACTCTGTTTTCTTCAATCAACAGATTGTACACTTCTTCGCATAACAAAGAATGGGAACAGATCAAGTCCACCATGGAAACTCTTGGCGCAGTTTGTGCCTGTGAAAGTTTAGGTTCCATGTCGCCTTAGTTTACCTAGTGTCTGGAGGGCCGAAAGGGATATTTAACGGAGAACGATAATGAGGGACGCTTAGCGGGGGATGTCTTTCATCACTTCACCGCCAGCGGTCGTTCGGAGTTGAGAGTTGGTGGAGCCCTCCCACGCCAACTGCTCCACGCGCCAACCAGCCATTTTCACCAGATTTCCAACACTTTGAGGCATTTTTTTTGCCCGGGATTCTGGCCTCTTGTTCTCGTCGACAATAAACTTAAAGCATTCCAGTGCACGAGGTTCAAGGCGAAGCCGCTCAAAGCAAAGGCCCATCTGATACACCACCGGCCAGCGCCATTCGGGAGCAGTCTCCAACGCTGCCAGCGCTTGGTAAAGGGTCACTGCATTTACGAAATCAGCTCTTTGGTAGTAGTCATTCGCAAACTCATTCCCTGCTTTTTTCTGCCAGAATGACCAAGCTTTGGGATCCGCTTCTGACTTATCTTTTGCCGAGCGTAAAAGATCTATCACCGTGTCGTAGGCGTCTTGGGGGCGTCCCAGCGTTTTATAAGCCGAGGCCAGCATGTAACGCGCCTCAGCGGCGGCGGGATGTTTGCTGTAATCTTTGAGAAAGCGTTCTAAGGCGTTGGTCGCACCGTTCATGTCGTTGCGCATGAAGGTACAGTGCGCTGATCGAAACATCGCCACAGCGCGTTCTTCCTTGGGCAAATCCGAGCGCAGGGCCATGTTGTAAAACTTCTGAGCCTGCTCAAAGTCTCCTTTCACAAAGTAAGTGTTGGCGATTTCGCGTTGTGCCTCTCGGGTGGCCTTTTGGAAACGTTCGAAGTCCGTGGTGCCCATTTTCATGCCCAACTGAATCACGGCGTAATAACGGGAGATGGCCATTTGGTAGGCCCCTGCATCGCGGTATAACTGCCCTAATTTCAGGAGCCAGGTCGATATGTCCAGATCCTTGTCGAGCACGCTGCAAAGCTTTTCGTAAATGGCGATGGCCTTGGTCATGTCGCCTTTCTCCTCGTAAATGCCAGCGACTTCCTGGAGGGCCCCCTTCTTTTCAGAGTCTGGCAAGTCCACCGAGATCAGCGAAACAAGAAAACCCTCGGCCACAACATCGTCGCCCTTACGAATTGCGGCACGTGCCTTTTCGCAAAAGGCTTTGATTTCAGAAGCTTTGACCTGTTCGGGTGTGAGAGGAATGGCTGGCTCTTTGGGCTTCTTCCCCTTTTTGCCATCGTCGCCAAATAAGTCGGCGCTGCTGGAACCGAACCGTGATTTTCTCTTTTTCGGCGCTTCTCCCTCAGCTGGAACTGTCAAGGCAGCAGCTGCGGCTGCGGCATCTTGGGGAACCGCTCCGGCTGCAGTCGAAACGGCAGGAACGGAGGGATTAGGAGAGGGAGCAGGACTGGACGATTCCGGTTTGGCGGCAACCGTTTCAGGTTGGGTAGCTGCCGCTTCTGGCTGTTTCGCAGACATCCCTTTAGTGGACTCCGGCGTTTTTGAAATCTTCGGCGGCTCTTCTTGTTTCGGGGCTTCGCTTTTAACCACAGGGGCCGCCTCCGGCTTGGCAGCAGTTTGTGGAGCCGCTTTGTCGCCTGAGGGCTTGCTCGCCTTATCGGCCGCCACTTTGTCTGCGGCGGCCTTTTTTTCCATCTTCTCAACGGCAGCTTTTTCCGCCTGCTGAATGATG
>Ga0209597_1001299_pt1 | contig 16388 bp, 11 predicted proteins | sample M_140625_MF_Meta_FD_187316 | JGI IMG/M metagenome (GOLD analysis project Ga0209597, IMG submission 187316) | Freshwater microbial communities from Lake Montjoie, Canada to study carbon cycling - M_140625_MF_MetaG (SPAdes) (version 2) | ecosystem: Environmental > Aquatic > Freshwater > Lake... | reverse complement strand
AGGAAGACGCGTTATGTTAAATGTAAGAATCGCAACTCCACCGTGGGACAGAGCGAGGAATGCTTGGATGAACGTGAATCCTGGAATTGCATCTTCCTATATTTTTAGCTTGAAAGAAGGTGATAAAACAATTATTTCTGGACCTTATGGTGAATTTTTCATCAATGAATCAGATGCGGAAATGATTTACATTGGTGGTGGTGCAGGTATGGCGCCAATGCGTTCTCACCTTTACGAATTATTCAAGACAATCAAAACAGGAAGAAAAGTAACATTCTGGTACGGTGGTCGCTCGAAAGAGGAATTGTTTTATATCCATTATTTCAGGGATTTAGAGAAGGATTTTCCAAACTTTAAATTTTATCTTGTTCTTTCAGAACCTTTGCCTGAAGACAATTGGACTGAAAAGAAAGATATGAATGATATCACTGGAGATGGATTTGTTGGATTTGTTCACCAAGCTGTAATTGATCAGTATCTTAACAGCCATGAATCTCCTGAAGACTTAGAATTCTATTTCTGTGGTCCTCCAATGATGAACAATGCAATACTAAAATTGTGTGATGAATGGGGCGTTCCTAATGAAAATGTTCGTTTCGACGACTTTGGTGGATAATTCTTTTGCACTATGTTAAACATAAAAATCCTGCATAGCAGGATTTTTTTTGGATAAACAAATTTAATTTTGGAATTATATTTCTTTCGATATCAATGCTGATGCATATGCTTTTATTGCTCGATTTTCCCCAAAAGAATCTACCTTTTCATGAGTTGTTGCTTTCAATGAGACTACGTCTTCCTCAACACCAATCAGCTTTGCTATTATCGTTTGCATCTTAGGAATATCTGGATTTAACTTTGGTTTTTCTAAAACGACTGTGCAGTCAATATTAACAACTGAATAACCCTTTTCATTGATTTTTTGAAAGACATATGAAAGTAATATCTTAGAATCAATTCCCTTGTACTGTGGATCAGTATCTGAAAAATGAAAACCAATGTCGCGAAGATTTGCAGCACCTAAAAGCGCATCGCATATTGCATGTAACAGAACATCTGCGTCTGAATGACCAACTGCTCCTATATTGGATTCGATTTTAACACCACCAACAATCAAAGGATAATTTTCTGCAAGTTGATGCACATCAACACCAAAACCGATTCGGAAAGTTTGCATATTATTGTGGTTCTACTTTTGCTGTTGTTACTCCTCCGATATTAAATCGAAGTGTAAAACGCAAAGTATTTGCTAAGGGACTTTGGCGACCGTTCAATGAGGCTAAATAAGAAAAGTCAATAGCAAAGGCATTGTACTTTAAAGATGCACCTAAATTTAAAAATTGGCGATTTCCTTTGTTCTTGCTTTCATAAAAAATACCTGATCGCAAAGCAAAAACGTCATTGTACCACCATTCAACTCCAGCAGCAATATTGATTTCACTTAATTCTTCTTTTAAACGCGACCATTTTGCAACTGAATAAGTTCCATCTGTATTTTGGATATAGTTTCCATTTTCATCCTCTAAAACTGTACCTGGAGCATCAGAAAAAGATTGAAGTATTCCAGCTATAACACCTATATCATTTGATTTACCAGATATCAAAGTATTTTGTCCATCAACTATGTCATACTTTGCTGGAGTAGGAACTAATAAGCGTTGAAGATCAACCGAAAATGTTAACTTGTTATAACTGTTATTTTGCACAGTGAACGAATTTCCTATTTTCATGTTCATTGGAATAAAATCTCTTTTAGATAATTCAGAATAAGCTACTTTATTTCCGATATTATTAAAGGTAATAGCAAAAATATAAACTCCTTTAGTCTTACCTATTTTTGCATCATCATTTAAATACGTGAAAGACAAATCTGTTGCTCCTACAATTCCTGCTTTTGTATTTACTCCAGCAACTGGTATTCCTCCAGTTAGATTAGAATATGCAAATTTTCCATTTATACCAATACTAAATCTTTTTGCCAAGCGGAAAGCATAAGCGCCAGTTAATTCAAATTCACTTGGTTTATCATCACGTAATACGTTTCCTGAGGCATCTGTGAAAGTAATTTCTCCTAGACTAAAATAACGCATGGAGCCTCCAACTGTATGTGTTTTGTTAATCTTGTAATAAGCAGATAGATAGGATAAAGAGATGTCGTTTGTTAGTTGCCTTAGCCAAGGTGTGTAGGACATGCTGATTTCAGATTTTTGTTTCGCGAAACTCAATACAGATGTATTCCAATAGATGGATGTAGAACTTGGACTTAATGCAGTACCTGCGTCTCCCATTCCTCCTGCTCTTGAATCTGGCGTTATTGCCATAAATGGCAATGCAGTTGTTATTGTATTCAATTGAAGATCATTATCCGTGACTCCTGACCCTCCTCCGTTAGGTGCTTGAGCAAAAGTGTAAAATGATAGACTTGTAATAAAAATAAAAAAGCTGATGTATTTCATGAAATTAATTGATAAACTGATATATAAATACGTTAAATGCTGTTTTATATTGTTTGCTAACGTAAAATAACCAATTTTTCTGTTTTTTCAGAACTTTGATTCTCTGAATTACTTATTTTGAGTCGATAAATATAAACTCCTTTTGCCAATCGATCTCCAAAATCATCTAATCCATCCCATTCTATTCCAGATTCACGAAAACCATTGCTAGTAATGTACTTATTAATCGTTTTTACAAGTCTACCTGAAACAGTGTAAACTTGAACTTGAACATCTAAACTACTACATGAAAGATTATGCTCAAACATAAATTCAGTCTTAGTTGTAAATGGATTTGGATAATTATAGACACGCTCAATATTAGGCTTTTGCTTTTCTCGGACTGAAAAATTTAAACGCGCAGTGGAAGAATTATTGTTGACATCCCAAGCTTTTACTTCAAGTGTATGTTCTCCAGCCAATAATTCCTTAAATTGATAGCGAACCGCTCCAGATTTATAATCGTTCAGATTTGTAGTATAATAGTCATTTAAAACAAATGGATCAGAAGTTTTTCCATCTAAAATTGCAACAATATCATGGCCAATGCCATTGCCAATAGTATTAATTCCATTTTCATCAAATGCTTTTAAAAACAAAACTGGATTCTCATCGGAAATACTGCCACTTATAAATTTTTCATCATTTAAATACAACTCTAAATCTGGACCAATATCATCATTAATTCCATTTGGATCAATTCCCCCAATTCTAAAATTTGTGTCGGCTCCTATTGCATCAATTCCTTGACCAAAAGCATAATAACTTATTTTTCCTCGCCCAATATTCAATGTGATGTCTTTTGGAACTACAAAGGAAAAATCAAAAAAACCATTTACCACAGAACATTTTCCTTTATAGATAATATTTCGCTGCAATTCATACTCTATTTCAGGAGAATTATCGTCCTGACCCAAAGTTTTTTGTTTTTTTGGCTTATCAAAAATAGAAGGTGATAAAAATCCATTAAAGGAAGACATTAAAGAACCTGAGTTGTCTACCAAATGACCTTTGATTCTAACTTTGCTCAAGGCATTTAAAGTGTCTAAGTCAATCAAAGGACTTTTTCCATTAATGCTATCCGTAATAACTTTAAATGTTGGTAAAGCAATCTTTAAGGCTGGATCTCCGATCAATGTAAAACTTCTCTTATTATTACTGTTTCCGGATGCATTCTTTGTTCGTTTCACAATTTCGCCAAAAGTTAAAGGCGAGCCGTCAGGATTACGATCAAAAACATTATTGTAAAAAGCTAATCCTGTAGTTGTATTGACACTGAAATAAACAGCTCTTGTAGTTGTCATTAACGCAATTGCTCCTCCTGTAGGATTTAATGCAGCCAATTCTCCTGCAGAAACTCTAGCTGGATCATCATATTTTGTAAATTCACAGGTAGCAGAGACAAACAAATGTAACTTATTGATATTTGTCCAGCTATTTATTTGTGGTATTGTTACAACGCGCTCTTCAGCCAGTCCAACCTCACCGCCATGCCCAACATAATTAACAACTAGGGCTCCGCGTTGCACACGGTCTGTAATTGCATTTTGTAACTCAGGATACCTTTGTCCTCCAGCTGAAGTTTCTTGAGGATATGCGTCCAAGTATAATTTATCACAGTTCATCTCAAAATGATCAGTTTTTACATTATTGTACTGAGGCTCGGTATCATTATTAATAAAATATCCGCCTTCTTCATCGTCAGCAATTTGTACATATTTTGTTCTCCAATCTCCGTAAGTATCAGTTGAAGATTCTCCTAAGCAGCAGGAACCCTCAGCAGAAGAAAATAAATTAGACCCATTTTTCATATAATGTTCTATTTTATCAACTTGTTGCTTTGCCTGAGTTAAATTACTCGCTAAAATTCGGCCGACACCAATGTCTAATAAATCTATAGCTGAAATAGCTTCATTATCATCTAACATTCCATAATAATCATCTGTAACCATCGCATCAATATAATTTTCACTGCTTTCAACCTGGTAGGTTAAGACATAATTATTGTTATTCGGAACTCGATTTTTTGGATCATACGTCCCATCGCCGAAAAGTAATAGGTATTTTGGCTTTGTTGAGGGAGCCAAAGCTCCTCGATCATAAAACATTTTAGCAAACATTCTAATTGCAGTTGGATCTGGAGCACCAGAGCTAAATTCATTAAAAATCTGCTCTGTTGTTGTAACATGAACACTCATACCTTCTTCACGATGTAATTCAGCTAAACGATTTGCTTGTGCTAAAAAATCTGGATGCGTGATAATTAAAAAGTCTGCTTGTGGTAATGCATGTAGATTTTGATTTGAAACTGAAGCAACTTTTTCAGGTGTAAAAAAAGAAGATCCATTTGAAGCAACATATTCATTGTAAATATTATAAGTTTTAAAAGTGTAAGTTGTACCAGTTAATGTTCCTGAAATATTTTTTGGTTTTTGACGGTCAGAAATATCCCAAATAAAACCATTCGTTGGAAAGTTTGAAGTGGAATAGGAAACTAAGGAAAGTGAATCCTGAGGGCTCAAATTTCTGAAACCAAATTGTGTTCCAAAAAAGACAAGTTTTCGTCTTGTATTTAAAACAATTCTATCTAAATATGTCAGTGTATTTGGACTATTTCGCGTTATTTTAATCTTGAGTGGCAGAGATGAAACAGGATTATTCAACTGAAAAGATTGATTAGAGCGAGCAAAACCAGATCCTGTACTTGGTAAAGAACTTTCACTTAATGTGGATCCATTAATACTATAATTTTGTGCCGTACCAGCTGAGTTTGAAGAATTTGACGCAAGTGTTGTTTTAAACCAAATTGGGCTCGTATCGATATTTGGAATTGTAAAAGTGAATGTTTTTTCCAATTCAACATCAAATAATTCGCCATACCACCGCTGTCCTCCGCCCATTAAATTCACTAAATCATTTTCATAGACATCACGGTAATCATAGGAAGAAATTTCAGAATTGGTGACCCCCTGTATTTCAGGTAAAGTTTCTATTCTTAAAGGTGTTTCTGCAGAGTTTATATTAATATAATAATACGAATTATCGGAATAAATATTTTGTTTGCGATCAAACTCAACCGTTCCATTTGCGCGCCATCTGTGCGGTCCATAACCATAAAAAAGTATGTAATCATTAGCGTCAAAACTGCCATCAGCTTCACCTTGGATAAATAATGCATTATTAGCTAAATCATCAATTCTAGGACTTGAGTTTAATTCTGGTAAAACACCTTCTCCATTCCCATAAATATGAATATGTGCGGGGTTTAATCCATTTGTAGAAATACCACAGGATTCAAGGAAATTTTTATCAATTTTATAAATACCATCTTTATTGACTGCAATTTTATACCACAAGCCACTTCCATCCTCAAGAACAGAGGATGTGACAAAGTCTTTTTGATGACCAACTACTGAAGCTTCAGCTAATTCAAATACCATCTTTTTAACACGGTGTAATTGATTATTTATTAGTTTATAGGGAAAAACATTAACAGCAAAATAATAATCATTAGTCGCTTTTGTAACTTGGTAAGAAATTTCAAGATTTTCAGATACCTGAATGTTTAATGCTGAAAGTTGTTTGAGGTCATTCTCTGGAGCTAATTCATAAACTATATCATTCAAATTAGGTTTAGCGTTATTTTTTAAATATTTTAAATAAAAATAATTCGGTTTTCCACCACTAGATTCTTGACCTTCAATTGAGGGAATAAAGTATGTCTTTCCTTCAAAAAGATGCTCCACTGGTTTTTGCCAATTCAATTCTAATAAAATATCCTGTGAGAATGAAAAATTCGCTAAACACAAAAATAAATATGAAATAAAATAGTTAATCTTCATGTCAGATTAGTTGTTTTTTATAAAAAACGAATTAAATTAGCATATATTTCAAAATTAAGCGATATTTGTAACCTTTGAAACATAAATTGCGTTTATAATTTTTATATTTAAATCTAAGTTTGTGAAATTTAACATCCTACATACTAGTTTAATATTATCACTATTTTTAGTGTTTAATATATTCCAAGCGCGAACTCAAGATCCAACTTTTACTCAGTTTTACGCAAATCCTATATATTTAAATCCTGCGTTTGCTGGAACAAGTGGATGTCCAAGAATTTCATTAAACTATCGGAACGAATGGCCAAGCTTGTCAGGAAATTATGTTACTTATTGTGCTGCTTTTGACACTTATGCTAAAAGTATTACAGGTGGATTGGGAATTATTGCAATGCACGATCAACAAGGACAGGCAACGATTCAAACAAGTATGATTGGAGGGATTTATTCATACAATTTAAAAGTAAATCAAAAATTCTCTATAATGTTTGGCGTAAAAGCTGCATATTTTCAAAAATTTCTTGATTGGAATAAATTAACTTTTGGGGATATGATTGATCCAAGAAGAGGATTTATTTACCAAACCGGAGATGTTCCAAGAGGTGGGCAAAGAGGATTTTTTGATGCATCAGCTGGTATTGTTGGCTTTGGCAAAAATTTTTATTTTGGTATTGCCGGAAATCATTTAAACCGTCCAGATGAATCTTTAATATTAGGGGTTTCTCGGCTACCAATAAGAATGACTGGAAATATTGGGGCAGTTATAAATATTGGAAATAAAGGTAAATATTCAAGTAAAACCACTCTAATGCCTAATATTATTTACCAATACCAAAACGGTTTTCAAGAACTAAACATAGGAACGTACTTAAAATATGGGATTTTTACTTCAGGAGTATGGTATAGAAATAGAGACGCTTTTATAATCTCTTTGGGTATGGCAACTGAAAAATTAAAAATTGGCTATAGTTATGATTTGACCGTTTCAAAACTTGGAAATGCGATTTCTGGCGGGTCCCACGAAATTTCAATGGGCATAAATTTAAAATGTAAAAAGAAAGCTAAAAATTTTAGAAAAATTTCATGTCCTTCATTTTAATGTAACAAATTATAAAAAAATACTTATTTATTAATCGTAAAGTTAAAAAAATGAGATCAACCTCAATCAGACTAACAGGGCTTATAATTATTGTGATGATAATCATTTCTTCTTGTGCTAAAGAAAAAATAACAAGCTCTACTAATAGTAAATCCACCTCAACAGGATGGGAATACAATGACTATAAAAATGGTGGCTTTGAGAAAATTGATGAGAAAGAACAAGAAACTGGTCCGGGGCTTGTATTAATAGAAGGTGGTGTTTTTACTATGGGTAGAACAGAACAAGATGTAATGTTTGATTGGAATTCAAGAGCAGCTAAAGTAACAGTTGGTTCATTTTATTTAGATAGAACAGAAGTCACAAACTTACACTGGTTAGAATACATCCATTGGATGAAAAGAGTATATAACAAAAGTTATCCACACGTATACAAAAAATCATTACCCGACACTTTAGCTTGGAGAAAAGTTCTAGGATACAGAGAGAAATACGTAGAATACTACTTACGTCATCCTTCCTACAATGATTATCCAGTAGTTGGTGTATCATGGCTTCAAGCAAACGAATTTTGTAAGTGGAGGACAGATCGAGTAAATGAGGGTATTCTTGTTCGTGAAGGTATATTAAAGTGGCACTTTGCTGATTTGTATAACGAAAAAGATGGAGATATTGGATCAGTAAATAACAAAGATTTTGATAAAAAAATTCAATCTAGGCCTGAAAATATGTTTAGTACAGAAAATTATCTAAATGGTAATTATACGATTAAAGATGACAAAGTTGAGAAAGACAGGAATGGAAAAGTAAGATTTACTAAAGAGGGAAAATATAAAATGAAAGGCGACTATGGCTATACTCTTGATAATTCAAAAGAATCAAAAGCAAAAGAAATTCCTCGTGATCCTTATCAACTGACAAATTATGATCCTGTATATGCAGATTTGAAAAAAAATGAAGTAATTTGTTTAGGGAAAAGGGCTGTTAAAATGGAAGATGGTATTTTACTTCCAAACTACAGACTCCCTACAGAAGCAGAGTGGGAATTTGCAGCAATGGGACTAATTGGAAATTTAGATCCTGAATCTGAAAACATAAATGACAGAAGAATTTATCCATGGGACGGGCACTACGTGAGACAGGATGAAAAAGAGTTTGCTGGTAAAATTCAAGCTAATTTCATGAGGGGTCGTGGAGATATGATGGGGGTAGCAGGGAATCTTAATGATGGAGGAGATATTACTGTTAGAGTTGATGAATTTTGGCCAAATGATTACGGATTATATCACATGGCGGGAAATGTATCAGAATGGGTAATGGATGTATATCGTCCAATGTCAAGTGAATCTTTTGAAGAGTTCATGCCATTCAGAGGAAACGTATACAAAACACAACTTCTTGTTCCTAATGGTTTGTACGATAAACCAGTTAAAGCAATGGAAAACTTGTATGATGTTCATGGTATGAAAGAATATGTAAATGAATTTGCACGTGTTATGTACCAGTCTAAAACAAATCTAAAAATTGATGGTATTTCTGGAAAGTATGTTGATCAATATACAAATGAGTCAGAACGTAAAAGATTAGAAGCTGAAAAGAAAAAAGAATTGTACATTACTAGTTCTTCTATTATTGCTAATAATAAAGATTCAGTCGTTTTAAGAAGTTATTATAGCGGAGCGACAAAAACTAATTTGAAGTATTCATGGAGTGTTGATCAACCAACGAATGTTAAATTTAAAGATAACAAGCAATCTCTAGATTCATCTGTAGTATTTTTTAGTACTCCAGGTTTCTATACCGTTACTTTAACTTTTACTGACTCCAAAAAAGTCACCACAATAAAAAATATAAATATTGAGGTAAGAGACTATGCTCAACTTCCATTCATAAATAGTAATTCAAGTAATTCAAGAATTGACCAACGACAAGACTCAAAAAAATATCGTTTTAATACCTTAAGTAAAGAATATCTTGCAAATAATAAATCCTTTAGCGAACAAGAAAGAAGACAGTTTTTATTTTTAGATACTTTAAATATGCACCTAGATACGGCAATATTCTTAATGAATGCTAATAGGCAGAATGCTTCTTCAGCATATGTTGAAAATGCGCTATTTGGAAATACCTCTTTAGTTGAAATTAAAAAAGGAGATATTCGAAGTAGTAATGACGACACACCAATAAAGCCCGGTTCAATATGGCTTAACGGAAATGATGATATTAGAGACCCTATCTTCGGAAGAGATTACTTAGACTCTATGTTTACTAATTTCAAAAATGACCCAACCATTGCAACATGGATAATTACATTAAGAAATGGTCTAACTGAATTTATATCAGAGACAAAAGGAAAACAACGTTGGAGAAATGTGACTGTTGAAGAAAATGCTGGGAGATTAAATTATCGTAAAGACGATTACCGCGATTACCTAGACGGAGATTTGGAATCGTCTATCTATTATAATAATCAAAAACGCAAAGATGATATTAATCAAGGTAAAAGAGATCCTAAACAAGTTATGTATCAAAACCAATTTGAGAATAAAGATTTAGATAATCAAGATATCGCGTTTGGATCAAGTGGTGCACCCACAACATTAATTTCTGATAAATCTCGTGTTTACAAAGGTGGTTCATGGGCTGATAGATCATATTGGTTATCCTCTGGTAACAGAAGATTCTTAGATGAAGACAAATCATCGGATGCAATTGGATTTAGATGTGCTATGGATAGACTTGGAAGCCCTACAGGGAATAGAAGAAAATAACATTTTTATCAAATAAAAAAAAGCCCGAAGAAATCATCGGGCTTTTTTTTATTTATATTTTTGCAACATGGAAAAACTCTTCTCGCTTTTTTATCAATCGAGTGGAATTTCAATAGACTCTAGAACTATAGAAAAAGATGCACTTTTTATAGCTATAAAAGGCGATCGATTTGATGGAAATCTTTATGCAGAAAAAGCAATAGAAGCTGGAGCTAAATTTGCAATAGTAGAAGACAAATCAAACTCAAATGAAATAAATATATTTTGGGTAGAGAATTCCTTACTATTTCTTCAAAAATTAGCAAATTTTCATCGTTTAAAATTTAACATCCCTATAATTGGAATTACAGGGAGTAATGGTAAAACAAGTACTAAAGAACTAATAAATGCTGTTTTATCCCAAAAATATTATGTACTATGTACAAAAGGGAATCTAAACAACCATCTCGGAGTTCCTCTTACCCTACTTCAACTTAATGATAAACATGAGCTAGCAATTATTGAAATGGGCGCGAATAAGCCAGGAGATATAAAAGAATTAGCTGAAATAGCTGAGCCAAATTATGGGATTATAACAAATATTGGCAAAGCTCACCTTGAAGGATTTATAAATTTTGAAGGTGTTCTAAAAACAAAACTGGAACTTTTTGATTTTATTTCTTCTTCCAATGGAGAGTTTATAGTAAACGCTGATGATGAAATATTAAATAAAGCTACAAAAGATTATTCAAGGCGAATGCTCTACAGCACTAATAAAAATACAGCGGTTCAAGGAAAATTAGAGGGATTAACACCATTTGTTGAATTAAGTTATACAACAGAAAATTACGAATCCCCCTCCATTACTACTAAAATGATTGGTAATTATAATTTTTATAATTTTTTAGTAGCAATAACTTTTGGGCATTTGTTCAAAGTAAGTAATGTTTTAATCAATGAGGCTATAAGTAATTATATGCCTTCAAATAATCGTTCGCAAGTTTTAAAAACGAATAATAATGAATTGATAATTGACTGTTACAATGCAAATCCCTCCAGTATGCTTGCAGCCTTAGAAAGTTTTTTGATGTTGAAAGAACAAAATAAAATTGCTATTCTAGGAGATATGTTAGAGCTTGGGGAAGAAAGCATAGCGGAACATAAAAAAATTCTAACTTTTTGTTTTGATAATAATTTAGAGTTAATTACAGTTGGCCCTATTTTTAAAAGTATAAATAAAGAAGGTTTTAATTCTATTGAGGATTATCTCGAATTCCACTCAAAAAACAAGCTAAGTGAAAAAACTATTTTGTTAAAAGGTTCTCGTGGAATTGCCCTTGAAAATTTAATTGCTTACTTATAAAAGCCTACTAAGATCCATACATCATTAAGAACGATTTTAGAAATTGATCTATTTCACCGTCCATAACAGCATCTACATCAGCAGTTTCTGTTCCTGTTCGAACATCTTTAACAAGTTTGTAGGGTTGCATGACATAATTCCTAATTTGGGAGCCCCACTCTATTTTCTTTTTACCTGCTTCAATTTCCGATCGTTTTTCTAATCTTTCACGAAGTTCTAATTCATAAAGCTGAGAACGTAATAACTGAAGTGCTTTTTCTTTATTTGCAAGTTGAGAGCGAGATTCAGAGTTTTCGATAATAATTCCAGATGGAGCATGCCGCAAACGAACAGCAGTTTCAACTTTATTGACATTCTGACCACCAGCACCTCCAGAACGAAAGGTTTCAAAAGAAACATCAGCAGGATTTACATTTATTTCAATGTTATCATCTACCAAAGGATAAACATAAACAGAAACAAATGAAGTATGTCTCTTTGCATTTGAGTCAAAAGGAGAGATTCTAACAAGTCGATGAACACCATTTTCACCTTTTAAATAACCAAATGCAAATTCTCCTTCAAACTCCAGTGTAACAGTTTTTACTCCTGCCACGTCACCCTCCTGAAAATTAAGCTCTGTAATTTTACACCCTTTTTTTTCTCCCCACATCATATACATCCTCATTAACATTGAAGCCCAATCGCAACTTTCTGTTCCTCCTGCTCCTGCTGTTATTTGAAGAACTGCACTTAAAGAATCTTCCTCACCTGACAACATGTTTTTAAGTTCTAAATCCTCAATTTCCTTCAGTATTATTTTATACGATTTATCTAAATCAGCTTCACTTGTCATTCCTTCCTTTACAAACTCATATAAAACCTCTAAATCGTCAACTGCAGCTTTAGATTTATCAAAAGATTCCACCCAGTATTTCAATACTCTAATAGACTTCATCTGTTCTTCCGCTTTTTTGGGATCATTCCAAAAAGATGGATCTTGCGTTTTTAATTCTGCTTCTTTTAAATGCATGCGTTTCTCATCAATTTTAAGATAAGATTGAATTGCAGCAACTCTATTTGTTAAATCTTTAAAATTTTCAATTGTCATAGTACAAATTTAAGGATTATCAAATCATAAAGAGTTTATAAAATTGTTGATTTGAATAAACAAAATAATTACATTTGTAAAAAGATTCTTAAAATGAATGTGCCTGCTAATTTAAAATATACCAAAGACCATGAATGGGTTCTTATTAATGGTGATGAAGCAACAATTGGTATTACTGAATTTGCTCAAAGCGAGCTTGGTGATATTGTATTCGTAGAAATTGAAACTATCGGAGAGACAATGGAAAAAGAGGCTGTTTTTGGGTCAATTGAAGCAGTTAAAACTGTTTCTGATTTATTTATGCCGCTTACAGGAGAAATAATTTTATTTAATGAATCCTTAGAAAATAATCCAGAATTAGTTAATACCGATCCTTATGGTGAAGGATGGATGATTAAAGTAAAATATAGTAACATAAATGAACTAGATTCATTATTAGATAAGATAGCTTATGAAGCACTTCTTAATTAAATAAATGTTTTGTAAATTAAGTAATTTTATAAAAAATGGAAAATAAAAAAAGCAACGAAGCAGACTTAGAGCCAATTCGCTCAAGTTTGTTCATGGTGGGTCTTAATTATATAGCAGGTATAGTACTTGCAGCATTTACCTTCCAAACAATCAGTGGTGATAATGGAATGGGAGAATTAAATGAGAAATCTGCTGAAAATGTATACCAGCAAGAAGAAAAAAAGGAAGAAACTCCACCACCACCTGCTGCAACTGCACAAGTAAATGCTCCACCTCCAGTAACGGAGAATATTGTCGAAAGAGAAAATACAGAAGAGGAACCAATAACTGTTGTTGAAGTGCCACCGGTTGTTGAAGTTGCTGAGGAAACTATTATTGTTGAAGAAGAAATTATTGAATTTCCAGATGTTGAAGCTGAATTCATAGGTGGAGCTCAAGCAATGATGAAATATATTCAACAAAATATTCTATACCCTCCTACATCTATTGAGATGAATGAGCAAGGAAAAGTTTATTTATCCTTTGTCGTAGAACCTGATGGAACTATTTCGAATGTAGCAATTGAAAGAGGTGTTAGTAAAGATATTGATAACGAAGCAAAAAGAATTGTGCGCAGTATGCCTAAATGGTTGCCAGGAGAAGGAAAAGGTAAAAAGGTACGTACAAGATGTAGGTTGCCAATAAACTTCCAATTAGGTTAAATTACCAAGTCCAGCATTCTTTACAGATTTTGGACTCTACATTATTTTCTATTTTATCATCTAATTTATAGAAGAAATCAATTTCTGAAAATTTCTCTAAGTAATCAATTGAGACCATAAAGCTTTGAAGAGGCATTTTAGAACCTTTATTTGGTAAAATAAACGCAATAGATTTAGATTTCTCCTTTTTAAAATCCAGTATTGCTTTATAATAATATTCAGGAACTGCCACAGAATTAGGGCCAATAGTGGCAAGTTTCTTTTCATTTTTAGATGGGAGAATTGGACCAGTAACAATTAGAATTGAATCGTTTTCTAAAGCCCAATCGCGCAGTTTTTCTTCAAGCATTTTCCAAATACCTCTATTAAATGCTGGTAATTGAGGACTCATATTGCTATAATAAAATGACTCTGACATTGCTTTTTCAGACCATTTCATATCTGCTGCAGGGGCTAGATGGCCACGATCGTAACCACTTTTTGCGTAATCTGAATTATCAGCTGAACCTGAAGAAACAAATGGATCTTCTCTGAAATTATCTGATCGACCAAATGTTCCATCAAGTTCTTTATTATTTAGAACATAAGCAATCCATTTTGCTTGTTCATGTTCTTCGCTGTAAACAAATGAATAACCTGCGTGTTGAATAAGCTTTTCACCATTTAAAACTAATGGGATTTCCAATGAAAGTAGAGATGGATTAGTATTTTCTAATTTATCTATTGATCTAAATGAAAAGCCAAGAATTACAATACCCAAAACAATGATAATTGAGCTAGCTCTAAATTTAATAATGTAAAAAAGATTTCTAAACGTCGATTTTAGCATATTTAGCATTCTTTTCGATAAATTCTCTTCGAGGTGGAACATCATCTCCCATCAACATAGAGAAAATCTGATCGCACTCTGCAGCATTATCAATTGTAACCTGACGTAGTGTTCTACTCTCAGGATTCATTGTAGTTTCCCAAAGTTGCTCGGCATTCATTTCACCAAGACCTTTATAACGTTGAACATTTACTGAAGATTCACTACCCCCACCTTTTAATTCATTTATTAATTTATCTCGTTGATCTTCGTTCCAAGCGTAATCTGATTTTCCTCCTTTTTTAACTTGATACAAGGGAGGGGTTGCAATATAAATGTATCCATTTTCAATTAAAACCTTCATAAATCTGAAGAAGAAGGTTAAAATTAAAGTTTCTATATGCGAACCATCAACATCGGCATCACACATAATAATAATTTTGTGGTAGCGTAATTTTTCGAGGTTAAGTGCTTTAGAGTCTTCTTCTGTTCCAATTCTTACTCCAAGTGCAGTGTACATATTTTTAATCTCTTCATTTTCGAAGATTTTATGCTGCATGGCTTTTTCAACATTCAAAATCTTTCCTCTCAAGGGCATTATTGCTTGAAAATGACGATCGCGACCTTGTTTTGCAGTACCACCCGCTGAATCTCCCTCTACAAAATATATCTCACAAGCAGCAGGATCTTTTTCCGAACAATCGGCAAGTTTACCAGGAAGTCCAGAACCCATTAATATGCTTTTACGCTGAACCATTTCACGAGCTTTGCGAGCTGCATGTCTAGCTTTTGCTGCTAATATTACTTTTTCGACAATTAATTTTGCTTCTGCGGGATGTTCTTCTAAATAAGCAGATAACATTTCAGAAACTGCTTGACTTACCGGTGCTGTTACTTCTCTATTTCCTAATTTAGTTTTAGTCTGACCTTCAAATTGTGGTTCCTGGACTTTAACGGACACGACAGCTGTTAAGCCCTCACGAAAATCATCTCCATCTATTTCAATTTTTTCGCGGGCTAAAATCCCAGAATCTGTAGCGTATTTTTTTAAAGTATTTGTCAAGCCACGACGAAATCCTGATAAATGTGTTCCTCCTTCATGCGTATTGATATTATTTACATAGGCTTGAATGTTTTCCGTATAAGAAGTATTGTATGTCAAAGCAACTTCCACCGGAATATTTTCTCTTTCACCCTCAAAGTAAATAACGTCACTTATCAAAGCCTCACGATTACGATCAAGGTATTGGGCAAATTCACGAAGTCCACCTTCTGAATGATACGTGGTAACAGCTGCAACACCTTCGTCGTCTAAATCACGTAAATCTGACAATGTAATTGTAATGCCCTTATTTAAAAACGCCAACTCACGCATTCTTGCAGCAATAATATCAAAATTATATTCTGTAGCTTCGAAAATAGTTGCATCTGGCTTAAAAGTAACTTCAGTTCCAGTTTCATTTGATTCACCAACAACTTTAACATCGTATAAAGGTTTTCCAATAGAGTATTCTTGTTGAAAAACTTTTCCTTCTCTTCTTACGGTAGCTTTAAATTCAATAGAAAGTGCGTTAACACAAGAAACACCAACCCCGTGTAATCCACCAGAAACTTTATATGTGTCTTTGTCGAATTTTCCACCTGCGTGCAAAACTGTCATTACAACTTCAAGAGCAGATTTTTTCTCTTTGGTGTGCATTGCCGTTGGAATTCCACGACCGTTGTCTATAACAGTTATGGAATTATCTACATTTATTAAAACTTGTATT
>Ga0209597_1001298_pt1 | contig 16392 bp, 9 predicted proteins | sample M_140625_MF_Meta_FD_187316 | JGI IMG/M metagenome (GOLD analysis project Ga0209597, IMG submission 187316) | Freshwater microbial communities from Lake Montjoie, Canada to study carbon cycling - M_140625_MF_MetaG (SPAdes) (version 2) | ecosystem: Environmental > Aquatic > Freshwater > Lake... | reverse complement strand
ATACGCGTGTGATTGGCACTGGAGAGCCGGGTGCTATTACTAAGAGGGTGATCGCCCGTTTCCGTGAATTGGCCCAGAGCACCGGAACGCCATTCTAAAAAACCGAGTGCAAAAGCGGAGTGCTGATGCCTACAAACTGCCGTTTACCGGTTCGCTAAATTCGCAAAGTTTGTTTAGGGTGCGCTCTTGAAATTTTGGACATCCTGCGCGATTGTAACGACTCGGGTTTCTTTGATGAAACTCCCCTACCAGAAAGATTGCTGACCATGTTGTGTGATGTGTGTAAGGCCCAAACGGCGAGCGTTTTTTTGACGCAAATCGTGGACGGTAAAATCCAAAAGGTGAATCTTTGTGATCCTTGTTCGAAAGAAAAGGGGGTTACGGATCCGACTGGTTTTGCTCTGGCGGATATGCTCTTTGGCATGGGTGCAGCCCAGCAAATTGGGGCGAATATCGGGTCAGAAGGAGTACGGTGTCCGCAATGTGGGTTTACGCAGGCGGAGTTTAAGAAAACTGGGCGTCTTGGGTGCTCGGTATGCTATGTGACTTTTGCCGAGCCATTGAAGGAATTACTCAAGGGTATGCACAAAGGGCTCAGGCATATTGGGAAGTGTCCTGAACGGCTCCGTCTGACACAAGAGCGGGACAGCGCGCTTCGGCAGTTTCATGACGATTTGCGCGCGGCGGTGGTGGAAGAAAAATACGAAGAAGCAGCGGCCTTGAGGGATAAGATTCGGGCTCTGGAATTAAGCGGGGCAATAAAGGGGGACTGACGGATGTCTATCGGAAACATTTTAAGTAAAAGCAGCGACTGGTTGCGCGGGGACGGACCGCATCATCACATTGTGGTGACGAGCCGAATCCGTTTGGCGCGCAACTTAGCTGGGGTGGCTTTTCCGGGGCGCGCCAAGGCGGCGGAGCGGGTGGATGTTCTAGAGAAGATTCGTCCGAAAGTAGAGTCGCTGCCAGAGATGGTCGATGCGGTGTCGCTCGCTTGTCAGGATTTGTCGCCGGTGGACAAGCTTTTGCTCGTGGAACGCCATCTGATTTCCCGGGAGCACGCTGCGAAAAAGGCGGGGGCTGCGGTGGTGATGAATAGGCGGCAGAACTTGTCGATCATGATTAACGAAGAGGATCATCTTCGGATGCAGTCGATCCGGTCTGGGTTACAGTTACGCGCCGCGTTCAAGGCCATAAACAAGGTGGACTCGGAATTGGAACAGCAACTGGACTATGCCTTTGACCCAAACCTAGGCTATCTCACGGCTTGTCCGACCAACGTGGGGACGGGCATGCGCGCCTCGGCGATGGTGCATGTGCCTGGATTGGTGCTCAGTGAGCAGATTAATCAAATTGTGCAGGCGGTGAACAAAATTGGACTGGCGGTGAGGGGTTTGTACGGAGAGGGGACGGAGGCGTTGGGTAATTTGTTTCAGGTGTCCAACCAGACGACCCTTGGGGAAAAAGAAGAGGAGATCATTGATCGGCTTCACAAAGTAATTTTGGAGATTATCAATCACGAACAAAACGCGCGGCAGGTGCTGCTCCACAACAAGCCTAACACGTTGTTGGATCATGTCGGACGCTCCTACGGCACGCTTAGGCACGCGTACTCCATGAATTCCAAGGAGGCGCTAAACCACTTGTCTTTCGCGAAGTTGGCGTGTGATTTGGGTTTTTACGGAGACGCCCAACGTCACGCCATCGACGAGCTCTTCATCGAAACGCAGCCTGCCCATTTGCAAAAAGGCTCGCAGCAACGCCTTGCTACCGATGAACGGGACGTGCTTCGCGCTGAGATTATCCGGTCTAAAATGGCGTCTTTTGCGCCTCCGGATCTTGAGGGCGTGCTGGTGCGAGAAAGAGAAGCTCGGGGCGGAGCGAAGAAAGAGCCCCCTCAAGGTTCAGGGTCAGGCGAGGAGCCAGGCGGGGGGGATCTTTTTTAATTTAAGATGGGCCAAGCTGCAAAAAACCTCAAAAACAGCCTCGCATAGGCTTTTGTTGGCTTTTTTCTTAGGATAGTTCAACCTGATTCTCCCCTATGGCTATTTGCTCAGAAAAAGAGCTCCCTGAAAAAGCCCGTACGCTTTGGCTCAAAGCGAAGAGCGCAGCGGAGCTAAAAAATCACGGTTACGCGATCTCTCTTTTACAGAACATCTTGAAGGAGGTGCCCGGTTTCCTTGACGGCCGAAAAATGCTGCGATCTGCTGCGATTGCTCAAAAAGATGGGAAAAAGGGCAGTAGCCTTTTTGGCAGCCTTTCATCGGTGTCTTTACGCGGCGGGGCGACTTTAAAAAAGGATCCACTGGCGGCAATGGACATGGCGGAGCGTATTCTGGATTCAGACCCGTTTAATCCAGCGGCAAACCATCTATTGAAAGAGGCTGCCATCGCGGCGGGTTTGCCAGAGATCGCTGTGTTTGCAATGGAAACCTTGTCCAAAGGAAACCCCAAGGATATTAAGGTGTTGCATGAGTTGGGGGAATTGTATTTTACGGCCGATCAACCTGACTTGGCCCTTCAGATTTTCAACAGGATTACAGAAATAAATCCGGGGGATTTGACGGCACTGAAGCGAGCCAAGGACACCGCAGCGAATCTCACCATGAAACAGGGTGGGTGGGAGACGGCTAAAAGTTATCGCGACCTCATTAAAGACAAGGACGAGGCTACGGCGTTGGAACAAAAGGGGCGCACGTTCAAAGATGTGGCCACTATCGATGCGCAGTTGGCGGAGTTAAGCGCCCAGTACGAGGCAAATCCGCAGCACGTCGACGTGGTGCGCCAGATTGCGCAGTTGATGGAGTTGAAGTTGGAGCAAACTGGGAGTCCGGACGACCTAGCGGGGGCGGTGCAGTGGTACGCGTATTGTGAGCAGTTGCTTGGTGGAAGTGATCCAGCGCTGGCCCGCAAGCATTCTGATCTGCGCCTCAAACAGCTAGACCAATCTATTAAGGCGTTTGAGGACTGGTTTGAGAGTGGTGGCGATGCGCACCCCGACGCTGAACAATACCGTCAGCAACTGCTTGAAATGCGCCGTGAGCGGGATTCCGCCCACATCGGAGAGGCGCGCAAGCGGGTGGATCGTAATCCCACCGACTTGCAGTTGCGCTTTGAGTTGGCGGAGAAATTGATGGAGGCGGGGCAATTTACAGAAGCTATTCCCGAACTTCAGCGTGCCCGTCAAAATCCTAACGTGCGACTGAAGGCCGTTAGCTTTCTTGGCCGGTGTTACTCCGAAAAAGGGATGACCGACCTCGCTGTACAACAATACAAAACGGCTGTAGCGGAAATGGTCGCCATGGATGCCATGAAAAAAGACACGCTTTACCGTCTCGCTTTGCTCCACGAAATGATGGGCAATCAGACGGAATATATGGACTGCCTCAAGGATCTTTATGAAGCGGACTACGGCTACATGGATGTGGCTGGTCGGGTGGAGGGTAGTTACAGCGCCGCGCCGAAGGCCTAAGGCCTAAGGACTGGCCCCAAAAAGGGGAAAGGTGGCCGTTTGCCGACGCTCCCGTGCGAAGTCGTCCCTTGATTGGGGTCCCTCCAGTTCATGAGGGTACAAAGTCTCTCCGAGGCAGGTGACTGCTTTGCAACGGTTCTGAATGGGTGCTGCCCCTCACTTCCATCGCGTTAGCCGTGACGAGAGTGTGTAGCGACCCGAAGGCAAGAGCGGCTAGAGCGGCTCAATCGGAGCAAAAAGCATCCTGAAGTCGCAAGAGCCGCAATGGTAAGGCTCGGTTGTGCTCCTGTTTACTGGCAGGACTCGCAGGTTTCTCCGTTGGCCATCGCCTGAATCGAGCAAGCGCTTTGGGCGATTTCAGGTTCAATGATGGGAGCGGCTGCGGCTGGTCTACGATCGCGACTGGCGTTGTCGATGTTACTCTTATTAAGTGTGCGTAGATAGTAGGTGGTCTTGAGGCCACGTTCCCAAGCTTCGCGGTACATGAAGCTCGCCACGCGTGCGTCGGGCTTTTCGAGCCAGAGATTTGTACTTTGCGCCTGATCAATCCACTTCTGACGCACGGCAGCGCACTGCAAAATCCACGTGTTTTCGATTTCAAAAGACGTTTTGTACAAGCGCTTTATATCATCAGGTACGCGATCAACGTGTTGTACCGAACCGTCGAAGTACTTCAGATCATCTAACATCGCTTGATCCCAGAGCCCCAGAATCTGCAAATCGCGCTGGAGAAGGTCGTTGGTGCGCACAAACTCGCCCGAGAGGTTGGACTTGGTATGGATGTGTTTGTAGGTCGGCTCCACGCAAGGCGTGCATCCCAGAATGTTCGAAATAGTCGCAGTCGGCGCTATGGCCATGCAGTTGGAATTCCGCATTCCGTGCTGTTTGATGAGCTCACGCAATTCGTTCCAAGGCATGCGCTCCTTGCGATCCACGAGGATTGCGACGCCACGCTCTTTTTCGAGATAATTCAGGGTGTCCATAGGCAGCATACCACGATCCCACTTTGAACCCTTGAAGGTCTGGTAGGCGCCGCGTTCGGCGGCCAGTTTCGCTGACGCTGTGTAGGCGTAATAGGCGATAGCCTCCAAAATCTCGTCATTGAAATCCACCGACTCCAACGAATCGAACGGAACACGCTTCATGTAAAGCGCATCCTGTAAGCCCATGACGCCCAGGCCAACGGGGCGATGCCGCATATTTGCCCGTTCAGCCGCCGGCACAGGGTAGAAATTGAGATCAATCACGTTGTCCAGCATCCGCATGAGCATCTCGACGGTGCCTTTTAATTTGGGATGGTCGATGGCACCTTCGGGCGTGAGATGGGCCGGCAGGTTGACTGAGGCCAGATTACACACGGCTACCTCTTCCGAAGAGGTGTTGAGTGTGATTTCCGTGCACAAATTGGAGTTGTGAATCACACCGACGTGATCTTGGGGAGAGCGCACATTGCAGGGATCTTTGAAAGTAATCCAAGGATGTCCCGTTTCGAAGAGCATCTCAATCATGCGCTTCCACAGCTGAAGAATACGGACCTTACGTCCGAAAATCTTCCCTTCTTCCATGAGGGCTTCGTACTCCAAGTAGCGGCGTTCAAAGGCGCTTCCGTGCAATTCGGGTAAGTCGGCGACTTCGTTGGTGCGGAACAACGTCCAGGTCGCTTCTTTGGAAAGCAGCCCTTCTGAAATGGCTTTGAGCCGTTTCATAAACAGGTCTGGAATCCAGTGCGCGGTATTCATGTTGTGGGTGCGGCGGCGGTCGTCGCCGGTTTCCTTACGCAGATCGAGGAAGTCCTCGATATCCATGTGCCAGAGCTCAAGGTAACTGCAAAGTGCACCGGGGCGTTTGCCTCCCTGATTCACGGCGATGGCGATATCGTTGGATACCTTCAGAAAAGGAACCACCCCACTAGATTCGCCGTTAGTACCTTGAATGTGGGCGCCTGTGCCGCGCACGGCCGTCCAAGAACAACCTAAACCGCCGGCCCACTTGGAGAGATGAGCGAAGCGGTTCCATGTTTCGGTGATTTCCTCGATGGAATCGCCACAATACAGGAGGTAGCAGCTAGATAACTGACTTTTGAGCGTGCCTGAATTGAACAAAGTCGGCGTGGAAGAACAGGCGCGTCGAGTTTTGTAGAGGGTGTAAAAATCGATGGCACGCGCCTCTTTCTCCTTTTCAAGCAGGGAAAGGCCCATTGCCACGCGCATCCAGAAAATCTGGGGCGCTTCGAGGCGCAGTTTTTCGCCGGTGGTGGTATCGCGCCGGTTAATGAGATAGCGATCGTAAAGGGTCTGGATCCCAAGGAAATCGAACTGGAGATCGGCGAAGGGATCCACGGCATCTGCGAGGGCGCGGAGATCAAATTGGGCTAGGCGAGGGTCGAGGCGGCCGAGCTCAATGCCGAGGGGAATGTAGGCTAGAAACGCCCTGCGATGGGCTTCCTTGAGGGCTTGAGGGCCATCAGTGATGCGCCATGCGAGGGTTTCTTCGTAAATGTAGGTTAGAAGAATGCGTCCAGCGAGGAAACGGGAGTCGGCCTCTGTTTCGAGCAACCCTTTGGCGTTAAGAATGATGGTCTCCCTGCGTTCGGAAGGGGAAAGAGACATCGAGGTGGAACGCAGCAAGCGGGTGATAATCTCGTTCTCGGAGAGTTCCAGCTGCAACCCGATCAGCGCAAAGGAGACGCGCGCACGGATGTCGCTTAACTGCTCGTGTGTCGCGAGTTCTAGTTGCCCGGTTTCGACCTCGTAGGACTGCTCGTGCGCCAGTTCACGCAGAGCCGCACGTTTGGCTCGGTATTTGCCGTACGCCAAGGCCACGCGGTTGTGCCCCAAGTCCATTAGGGTGTCTTCCACCAAGTCCTGCAGTTGTTCGATGTGAACAAAAGAGGGATTCTCTCTGCGGACCTTGAATTCAATTTCAGCCCGCACCTGTCGGCCGATGGACTCGTCTGCCTGCACGGAAGCGCAAGCCGCAGCAACTGCACGTTCGATTTTGTGTCCCAACCAAGGGACAATGTGCGGCTTTTGCTGAAGCGACTGCGGAGTATCTCGTCGGATCACCCTAGGGAAATCGGCTGACTCCGTCGGAATAGCCGGAATATCGGCAGTCATTTGGTCTGATTGAAGCACAAAGCTGGAAGACATGCGGGGTGGTGCGGTTGGGGGCTAAGGCGAAACGAAGGCGAAGTGGTGGAAAAAGGACGTGGAAGGAAAAACAGGCAGGTTGGGGGAGGAGGCGCGCCACATAAATCAGCCCCAGGCGAGGTGAACGAACTCGCCTAGGAGCGTTTCAATGGCGACCCGCCCCATCGCGGGGATTAGATCAGATCGTCCTCGTTAGAATTTTGGACGCTGCCGCTGGTCTGGTATTCCGTGACGCGGGTTTCAAAGAAATTCTTTTCCTTTTTGAGGAAAATGACTTCATCGAGCCACTGGAAGGGGTTGGTGCGCACCTTGTAAAGTGTGGGTAATCCAAGCCCTTGAAGACGGCGATCGGCGTTGAACTCAACGAAATCGAGGAACTCCTGCTGGCGCATTCCCACGATGTCTTCGGGCAAACAGTCGCTCACAAACTCCTTTTCCAGTTCCACGCCCTCACGCATGAAATCGCAAAGCTCCTGTCGGAATTCGTTGGTCCAAATATCGGGGTTTTCATTAATGAGTTCCGTTAAGATATAGCGGCCCAGAGCGATGTGGTTGGATTCGTCGCGCAGCGTATACTGGAACATCTGCCCGATGCCCGTCATTTTGTTTTGGCGGTGCAGCGAAAGCACCATGGCGAAAAGCGCGTAGAACTGGGTACCCTCCATGACTTGGGTGATGGCAAAAAGCGCCTTGGCGAAGGCTTGCTTGTTGACCGTCTGCGTCAAGTCGATGCCCATCTTCAGCACGGGCATGTGCTTAGTGATAAACGCGTTCTTCTTGAAAATCGAGGGGATGTCTTGGAACTTGGCTGTTACTTCGTCCAAGTCGATGTTCAAACTCCCAATGATGTGCAGCAGTGAATCCATATGGATGGATTCTTCCGCAATGTGTCGTAGCGAGGCGTGTTTCAGTTCTGCCGCAGTGAGGTTGTCCTCAATGACGTGGAGGACCGAGTCGCCTACAATTCCTTCCGCAGCAGAGAAATAGCCAATGCTCATTTCAATGATCCAGCGCTCCTTTGCCGAAAGCGCGTTGGTGTTCCATTGGTGGGCATCCTTGGACATGTCGATGACATCCGGCTCCCAGTGGTTGGCCTTCATTTGCTTATAGATGCGATAAGCCTCGTGGTACTTCAACGGCAGTACATTGAGCTCGGCCGAGCGGTGCCCGTTGATTACTTTTTTGCCCGCCAACCGTTCCCGCGCTTTGGTTTTGTCCAAACGGAACGTCTTGTTGCGAAACTGGTAAACGACCACATCTCCCACCTCACGCGCGGAAACGTCTCCTTGGGCGCTGGTGAAATTGAGCGGATCGTCCGGCGTGGCGTCGGGTTCAAAATTGGCTAATAATGCGGAGCTCATGGTGTTAGTTGGGTCTGGATGCGGTAGCGTCTGATTGGGATGGCTGCAGGAAGCGTTGGATTTTGGAAGATGAGAAAGAAGTGCGTTCGGTCCGGAAGAAGAAGAAAGGCTCAGGGCGTGACTTGGGAAGTGCGTAGGAGGGACTAATTTGGGCTCTGAACGAGGGGCAATTGGGTGTGGAAAGGGGATTTGGGACAGGACGCTGGCGCAACTCTATGGGGCTGTTGGGGTGAAAAAAACATTGTGGCCAAGAACTGCAAATGTCGCCTACGCCACAATAGGTGGCACTCTCCGGCGTCGCAGACACTATTAGTGGGGGAATAGGGGGCGGGCAACGCAAAATGTGGGCTTCCGGTGGATTGTCGTGAGATCCCAGTAAATGTAGCATATTTGCCATCTACCGCTCGGTACTACTGCACGTAGCCAACTCCCCAAGGCCCTCTCTTTTGAATCGCAGTCGCCCCCGAGTTGAAGTCGTTGAACTCCCCTTCGTGAGGGTTGCCCTACTTCCTGACCTATACTATGCTCGCCAACTCCACCCGTGCATACATTCCTCCATGAATTGGCTCCGTAAGCTGTTTCAATTTCGCGAGCAAACCCAAGGCGACGTCGTTAAGCCCTTTCTCGATCACCTCGAGGATCTGCGCTGGACCGCGATTAAAATGGCGGTTTCCCTAGCCTCTGGGATGGCGATCGCCTTCCTTTTTGTAAACGACATCTCCAAGATTGTTCGCCAGCCTTTGGAGCAAATTCAAGGAAATCAACCTCTTATCACGCTCGGCGTCACGGACGCGTTCATGATTTCCCTCCAGTTGGCGTTCTACGCAGGGATTATTCTCAGTTTTCCTTTCCTTCTCTATTTCCTCGCAGAATTTGTGCTCCCCGCGCTAACCACCAAGGAGCGTCGTATTCTGGTTCCCTCAATCGCTGCGGGCTTTGTGCTCTTTGGCCTCGGTGCTTTTGTCAGTTATTCTTACGTGCTCCCAACGACTCTCTCCTGGTTTAGCAACTACGCAAAGTCCATGGGAATGGATCCGCGCTGGCAGGCGCGCGACTACTTCGGGTTTGTGACGCACCTCACCATCGCCTGTGGTCTTCTGTGTGAGTTGCCCGTCGGCGTGTTGGGACTCGCTGCCTTGCGGATGGTCACCTACCCGATGCTCTCCAAGACGCGCCCCTATGCGATTACGGCGATTCTCGTGTTGGTCGCGGTAATTTCGCCGACCCCGGATCCGTTTACTTTCGTTGCACTGGCACTGCCTGTTGTGGCGATTTACGAGCTTTGCATCTGGATTGTCTGGGCGATGGACCGTCGCCGCGCCCGCGAGGCCGCTAGCCAGATTCGCACGTTAGATTAGTTTTAGCCTCGTAAAATCCTAAATTCCAGAGTGATCCCGGCGCTCAGCCTTCGCCGGTGAAGTCTGGATGCAGCGCGAGATTGTTATTCGCGCCTGCTCGGGAGTTTATTCTCCAAATCACACCCACCACCCCATGCACTTAGATCCCGCCTTGCTACAGTCTTTAGCTGAAAAAGTTGGAACGCCCTTCTGGCTTTATGACGCCGCAACCTTGCGCCAAAGGATTTCGGAAATCCAACTCATCACTTCCGATGGTTTGCAGGCGCGCTTTGCCATGAAGAGCTGCCCCGCCACCAAGGTGCTTTCCGAGATGCAACAGGCTGGAGTTTGGATTGACGCGGTTTCGGGCAACGAAATGTTGCGGGCGCTTCATGCAGGGCACGCCTCTGGGCATAACCCGCCCGTGATTCTTTACACAAGTGACGTCTTCCGGGACAACGCCCTAGAAGTGGTTCTCCAGCAGGGAATCCTCCCAAATATCGGATCCCCCGGGATGATCGCGCAACTGGAGGCTGCTGGTTACAAGGGAGATGTGTCTATTCGTGTGAATCCCGGCTTTGGTCACGGACACGTAAACTCCTGCGACACAGGAGGTCCCAGTTCCAAGCACGGAGTTTGGTTTGGTGACCTCGCTGAGACCGCTAAGAAGATCACCGACGCCGGTATGCGAACCGTCATGTTGCACTCCCACATCGGCAGCGGTCCGCGGTTTCAGGAACTGCACGACAACTTAGAGCGTCTGGCCGACGAATTCGCCGCGCTGCTGCCCCTTTTTCCAGACATTCAGGCCGTCAGTTTAGGCGGCGGTATTCCTCACAATTACCGTGATCCTGCGGACCAGATCCCGCTGGAACCGCTCCGAGCCCTTTTTGCGCGGTGCCGCGAGAAATTGTGTAATGCAGCTGGGCGGCCATTGCGTGTGGAAATTGAGCCCGGTCGTTATTTCGTCGCTTCCTCCTGCGTTCTGGTAACTCGGGTGGCGGAGGTCAAGGCGACACAGACCAATGAGAAGGGGCAGGGGGCGACTTTCGCGATGGTGGACGCGGGTTTCGTCGATCTCGTGCGCCCAGCGATGTACGGCTCCTATCACGGGATCGAGGTGGTGCCTCAAGATGGTGGCGCGCGTGAGTCTGGCTGGGTTGTGGTGGCCGGGCCGCTGTGCGAAAGCGGCGATGTGTTCACCCGCGATGATGCGGAATTACTTAATCCGCGACATCTTCCGATGCCCATTTCGGGCGATTTACTAGTACTGCGCGATGCTGGAGCCTACGGTTACGCGATGAGTTCGAATTACAACTCCATAGGCAAGGCGCCACAAGTCTGGTTGGAGCCGGATGGCCGGATGGAGCTTATTTCCCGTCGCGAAACGCTTGAAGATTTGCTGAAAGCCGAGGTTAGCGAAGTGCTCTAGTGGAGGAATTGCTTGGCGGGCGAGGTGGGTTCATTCGTCTCCTTTTTCGTCCTCCCACACGCTTCCCATTCTTTCATGTTTAAGATCCGCTATCCCGAAGATCTACCCATCACGGCGAGGCGGGAAGAGATCGTGGAGACGATCCGGCGCCATCAAGTCGTCGTGATTGCGGGGGAAACGGGCTCGGGCAAGACGACGCAGCTGCCCAAGATGTGCCTTGAGGCTGGGCTTGCGGAGGAGGGGTTGCGAATCGGGTGTACGCAACCCCGTCGTGTGGCCGCTCTTAGCATTTCACAACGGGTGGCTGAGGAGCTCGGCGTATCTTGGGGGCGGGAAGTCGGCTGTAAAATGCGTTTCAACGACGACACCGGCCTCGAGACGCGCATTAAGTTCATGACGGACGGTATTCTGCTCGCCGAGATTCAGTCTGACTCGGAATTACGCGCGTATTCGGCGCTCATCATCGATGAGGCACACGAACGTTCTCTGAATATCGACTTCCTATTGGGATACTTACAAGGCCTGCTCGCGCGTCGGCCAGAGCTCAAACTCATCATCACCTCTGCCACAATCGATACCGAGGCGTTTTCCCAAGCCTTTGGAGGTGCGCCTATTATCGAGGTGTCCGGGCGCCTTTGGCCTGTGGAAATTCGCTACCGCCCTCTTGAATCGTTCCCCAATAGGGACGCTCACGAACCTCTCAATCACTTGGATGCCGTAGTGCGCGCGACCGAGGACGCTTTGTTGGAATCGGGCGACGGCGATGTCCTCGTTTTTCTCCCGACGGAACGCGACATTCGTGAAGTGCGCGAGATGATGGAGGAGATGCTTGGACGCGGCACGGAAGTCCTTGCCCTCTACGGTCGTATGCCCGCCGCCGAACAGGCGCGAATTTTTAGCCCGGGGCCGCGCCGTCGCGTGGTGTTGGCGACAAACGTGGCGGAGACCTCGCTCACGCTGCCCCGGATCCGTTACGTGGTGGATGCTGGTCTTGCGCGCATGAGCCGCTACAATCCGCGTACCCGAACCAAGCGGTTGCCGGTAGAAGAAATTTCGCAAAGCAGCGCGAATCAACGCGCTGGACGAGCGGGGCGGCTGCGTGAGGGCATTGCGATCCGGTTGTACGACGAGGAGGATTTCGCGAAGAGGCCGAGGTTCACTCAGCCCGAGATTCAGCGGGCGAATTTGGCGGAGGTGATTTTGCGCATGAAAGCTTTCGCGCTTGGGGAGATAGAGAACTTTCCTTTTATTAATCCGCCGCCCGTTGCTGCGATCCGCGCGGGTTATCGCTTACTGCACGAACTCGGCGCTGTGAGCGAGCTTAACGTCCTCACTGGGCTTGGTGCAGAGCTCGCGCGACTCCCGTTAGATCCGACTCTCGGGCGCATGCTTCTTCAAGCCTGCGAGGAAAACGTTCTTCCAGAGGTGCTGGTGATCGCCGCTGGACTCAGCATCCCTGATCCCAGAGAGCGGCCTGAGGAGCAAAAGGAAGCGGCTCAAACGGCGCATCAGAAGTTTGCCGATGTAGATTCGGACTTTCTGGCGTTCCTCAAAATGTGGCAGCAATGTCCGGAGGGAGAAGGGCGTGGCAGCAGCAATGCGCTGCGTCGCTATTGCAAATCCAACTTTCTTTCCTTCACAAGGATGCGCGAATGGCGGGACATTCACAGGCAACTCGCTGAAGTCTTTCCCGAAAAGCAGCGCGCCCGAGTTCAAGCAGATGTTCCCCTTCCGATTCCCCCGAATCGTCGTGGTGCCAAACGCCAAAGAGAAGAGGTCGAGGACCCTTTCGCGACTTCGTATCGAGGCATTCATCGCTCTATCTTGAGCGGGCTGCTGGGCCAGATTGCTCAGGTTCAGGAGCGCAATCGCTACAAGGCCGCCGGCAATCGCTTGGTGACGCTTTTTCCCGGATCGCATTTGTTTGCTAGAATGGAACGAGGCAAAAAAGGACGCTTGCAGCCGGCGCAAACCGGAGCTGATGGCGCGAAAGTCGCCCAAAAGCCGAGGCAGCCGGAGTGGATTATGGCGGCGGAAATCGTGGAGACGTCCCAGCTTTTCGCCCGAACAGCCGCCGGTATTGATCCTAACTGGGCGGTAGATCTTGGCGCGCACCTTTGCGAAACTCGCCACGCGGAACCCGCTTGGAGCGAGAAAGCAGAGCGAGTGCTCGTTAAAGAACGCATCCTGCTTCACGGGTTGGAGATTTGTCGCCGCAGCGTCGATTACGGAAAAATTGACGCGCCCCATGCCACCGAGCTTTTTATTCGTGGCGCTCTGGTGGCCGAAGAGGCGCGCATTCCACTGCGTTTTTTTGACGAAAACCGGCAGACTCGCGAAAAGGTGGAAACGGCACTGACACGGGTCCGTCACCATCAGGCGCAGGATTTAGATGAGGCGGTGTTTCGGTTTTACGCGGAGCGGCTCCACGGAATTTCTTCGGTGCACGATCTTCACAAGTTCGTAGATGAAAAAACCAGACGCGACCCGGACTTCTGCGTTATGCGTGAGGAGGATCTTCTGGGCGAGGCGGACACGACTTTCGATCCCCTACTTTTCCCAGATAAAGTACTTTTGGGGAACACGGCGTTGCCGCTCAGCTACGCCTTTAATCCCGGGGAAGAGTCCGATGGTGTGACTGTTCAAGTGCCGCTACCGGTGGCCGCTCAATTGACTGCCGGACAAATCCAGTGGCTTGTTCCGGGGCTTCGTGAGGAGCAGATCAATCTGCTTTTGCGCGCCCTACCCAAGGCGATTCGCCGTCCGCTCATGCCGCTCGCGGAGCGCGCTGCAGAGGTCGCCAGGGAGTTTAATCCCGGCCGTGGTGAGTTTTTGACAGCACTCGCGGAGTATCTAACGAGGCGGTATCGGATACATATTCGACGCTCAGATTGGCCGGAACAAACGCTTCCTGCGCACCTATGTCCCCGGGTGGAGGTGGTGGACCGCTCCGCGCGTTCGCTCGCTGTGGGACGCGATTTGGAAGTGATACAACAGCAGATTGAAAAGCAGGATCATCGCACTGGCGGTTGGCACAAGGCTGCTCGGCAATGGGAGCGCTCTGGGTTGACGGAGTGGACATTTGGCGATTTGCCGGAATCGGTGTTCGTGGAGGAAGTTGGGGGAGCGCCGCTTGTGGCTTATCCAGGAGTCGAGGCGGCTGGGGAGTCGTTGAATGTACGGCTGTATCGTAAAGCAGTGGAGGCACATGCTGCGACACGCAAGGGGATTCGCAAACTAGTGGAGCTGGGATTGGCTCGTGACTTGGTAGGGTTGCGCAAGGAGTTGGTTCAAGTCGCGCGTCGATTGCAGGCTCCCAAACGAGGGGCGGCAAGTTTTCATGGCAGTCTGCAACAGCTTGGAGCCCAATTACAAAAGGTGGAGATGGACCAGTCGCCGGAAAGCTTTCAGGAGGCTGCAATGGAACGTTTACTGGATCATGCGTTTGTTTGGGAACCCACGCATCCGTTGCAGAAGGAACGGTTCGAGTTGTTCTTGGAAAACGGCCGCAGAGCACTGCCGGGACTGGTGTACCAAATGGGCGAGTCTGCGCGAAAAATTCTCGAGCTGAAGGAAACACTCTTAGCCTTGCCTAAACGTTATCCGGGCATGAATGCGGACATTGCGCGTTTGGTGCCCTCGGATTTTCCAGCTCAAACGCCTTTTGCGCGGTTGGCGCATTTGCCTCGATACCTCAAGGCGATTCAAGTTCGAGCGGAGCGTGCGCAGCATAAGCCGGCCAAGGACGCGGAGAAGGCTGCGCAACTTCTGCCCTTTGAAGGCTGGCGCAAACGCGTCCCTTTGGAATCTCGCGAGGCATTCCGGTGGCTTCTGGAAGAGTTTCGGGTTTCGTTATTTGCGCAAGAACTTGGCACATTGGAGAGCGTTTCCGTACAAAAGCTCAAAGCGATGGAAAGTTGAGTCCGGCAAGACGACGTGATGCTGGTCGCGTTTTGGCTAGTAGTGGATCGGAGTGGTGGATCAGGGGAGTGCTCACCGTTAAGTGGTCGGCGCGCAGTTAAATATGATCTCGAGCACCTCGCTCAATTTTGCAGAGTCGGAATTGTCAGTGGACCCAGCGGCATGATCGCCACGCGCAGTTTGCCTTCGGGCGTTGCGTTGGCGAGTTCATGCAAAGTTGCCGAAGGATCGTCGGTGTGCTCGGTTCGCGTAATTTGGCGTTTTGCCAAAGGCAGTTCTGAGTGAAGAATGACTCGCGCTTTTTCCAAACATTGAAGCAAGGTCTGAACCTGCCACTGGTCGTGACGTGTCAGTTCGCTGGCTTTGATTGCGTCGTGCAATTCATTGCTTGGGCGAGAATCGGCGAGAAGGTCTTTGAATTCTCCCTCATCAGGAAATCCTGCATTACAGCGGCTTATGCAAAGTATGGTGCCTCCGGGTGCGACGATTCGTGCAGCGGCCGAGATGCCTTTTACTGTCTGATAAAAATTCTGATCCAGCGGATATCCCGAATTCGTGGTCACCACCACTGGGAATGTTGCATCCACGGGAATGCTCGCCTCCCGCAGTACTGCCGCACAACCCGCGTCGTGGGCGGGAACACTGCCACCCGCGAAAATTCCGGTGATTTCTTTGGTGCGATTGAGCGTCACATTGACGATGAAATCCGGAGGACACAACGCGACCATTTCGCGACTCAAGCGTTGCAGCGGGTTGTCCTCTAACTCACCCCAAGTCGACCTAGGATCCGCTATAAGGGACGCTCTGTGAAAATGTTGGACCGTCCGCAAACCGCTGATCCCGGGGACGACGGCCTTGGATCCACCCGAAAATCCTGCGTAGAAATGCGGCTCGATAAACCCAGTGGCCAGCCGCAGATCCGCCTCAACCCAGAGCCGGTTAAGCCAGCATTCTCCGCCGCATGAAGAACGTCCGGCGAACACAAGATCGGGCGCTTCGCAGTGATGGTTCACGACGTTAAAGCGCTCTGCCGCAATGCCAAGCATCTTGCGTAATTCGTCCGGCGTAGAGCCACGGTGAGTCCCCGTTCCAATAAGAATGGTGACGGCATCGTCCGAGACACCCAACTCTTCAACCAGCCAAGGCACCAGTAGATGATCCGGCACGGGCCGAGTGTGATCCGCGGTGACGATGACGATCTTCGGCGCGCGGCTTTCCTGACGAGCCTTAGCCAGCGAGCTGCGAGCCATCTCGGCGAGCGGCGCGCAGCCAATTGGATTGCGAGCTGCTGTGATAAAAGCCTCTCGCTGGGCGCTCAATGGCGGCAGGTCAGCGGGTAGGAGGACTGTGGCGTCGATACGTTCTTCACAATACTTCAGTGCGTAGCCGACTTCCCCGAAAGCAAGATTAACAGTCGTCATGTTCGATTTTCGGAGATGGCGTTAAACGACCTGCGCTTCGGCCTCAAGCTCGTACCAAGTGTTGCGTCGTCGGGCCTCGTAGCCGGCCTCCGTGATTAGGCGCTCTATTTCTTCAGCCTCTAACCGGAAGCTCGTTCCAGCTTTTGAGACCACATTTTCTTCCATCATCACCGAGCCAAAATCGTTGGCTCCGTAGCGAAGTGCGATCTGCCCAATCTTGGGGCCTTGTGTGACCCAGCTGCTTTGCAAATTGTCGATGTTGTCGAGGTATATGCGCGAAAGGGCCTGCATTCGGAGGT
>Ga0209597_1001297_pt1 | contig 16397 bp, 16 predicted proteins | sample M_140625_MF_Meta_FD_187316 | JGI IMG/M metagenome (GOLD analysis project Ga0209597, IMG submission 187316) | Freshwater microbial communities from Lake Montjoie, Canada to study carbon cycling - M_140625_MF_MetaG (SPAdes) (version 2) | ecosystem: Environmental > Aquatic > Freshwater > Lake... | reverse complement strand
ATCGACTGGGGCGAGATGACAGCCGATGAGCGCACAGCAGTGATGACTCGCGCGCGTTGGAATGCTCGCGAGCAAGCACCCGACACACAGATTCCTCTCAACACACGCATCTTGGCAATTGCGAGTGGCAAGGGCGGCGTCGGTAAAAGTTCTGTCACGGTCAACTTGGCAGCAGCACTCGCGAGTGTTGGCCACACCGTTGGCGTTCTTGATGCTGACATTTGGGGTTTTTCAATTCCACGCATGCTCGGAATCTCTGACCGTCTAGAAGCTCGTCGCATTGACGGCATCGAGAAGCCACGAATGATTCCAAACGAGCGGGTGGTTGGAAAAGGTTTACTCAAAGTTGTGTCAACAGGAATGCTCGTTGAAGACGAAAGCACGGCATTGATGTGGCGTGGACTCATGCTCACCAAAGCTGTTGAACAATTTCTCAACGACGTGCACTGGGGCGAACTCGATTATCTACTCATCGACATGCCGCCAGGTACAGGTGATGTGCAAATGGGTCTTGCTCGCATGTTGCCGCGCACAGACCTTGTCATCGTCACCACTCCATCGGTGTCTGCACAAAAAGTCGCAATCCGCGCCGCCGACATGGCGAGACGTAGTTTCTTACGTGTAGCCGGCGTTATCGAAAACATGAGTGCGTTTACATGCGAACACGGAGAGTCGTACCCGCTCTTTGGTGAAGGTGGCGGACAAACACTTGCCGACGAAATTGGCTCTGTTCTACTAGGTCAAGTTCCCATCGAAGCAGCAGTGGCAAACGGTGGAGATACCGGTGAGCCAATCGTGTTGACATCGACTGGCCCAGCCGCTCAGGCGTTTCTTGCAATTGCTGCCAACATCATGAACACCACGGTTCCTGTTACCGAAATGGGTGGCTGCACTGCGCGCGACCCAGAAGCCGTTCAGGTTGCAATTAGTAAACGCAATTAATTGACGATTGTTAGTTGACGTTCGTTGATTTACGCTCGTTAATTGACATAGTCGGCGTCGCCTGGCATCGAAATACCAATCACTTTGCCATCGGCATTGGTTTTTATCTGCGGCAAAATTGTTGTTGGCATGCCAATCTTCATTGACGCCTGCAGTGCTTCATCGGCAGTTGCGTGCGGCACCAAAAACTCGAGGTTGCTTGTGGTCGGTGGAATCATCGCTAACTCACCACGCTTATGCATCGCTAGTGCTTCGGTTGGTGCAACCCACAAACTCGCAATCGTTTCGTTGTCATCATGCAAAGGTTCTTGGGCATCTGGTGCTCGCGCTATAAAAAACCTTGTATCAAATCTGCGCGGCTCACCAACAGGTGTGATCCAGTGGCTCACATAATGAATATTGTCGGTGACTAAACGCAATTGTTCTTGTGCGCACAATTCAATAAGCGACAACATGCCGTCATGCACTGCGTGGCGCGCAACATTAAAACGACCAACTTTTGCTTCATCATCAAATCGCACAACGTCATTGGTTTCGGTTGATCGTGCAAGCAATACGCCAGCTTCTTCAAAACATTCGCGAATTGCTGCGACCCAGTAAGCAAGCCCACCTGCAGGAACACCCAGCAACGCACTGGCCTCGGCATCGTTCAAACCATCGCATACCGATTCCAATTCATGACCATTGTCGACTGCGTCTACTCGCCCGCCTGGAAACACGTACATGCCCTTCGCAAACACAGCCTGCAAAGTGCGCTGCAACATAAAAACCTCAAGCCCATTTGTTGGATGGTCGCGCACCAACATCACCGTGGCGGCTGGGCGTATGGGCACAGAAAGCGGGTCAAAGTCGTTTTTTGCTTCTGACCTGTCGGCATTCATCTATATGACAGTAGGTTGCAAGGCGTGAATCCACACGACTCACAGCGCCCACCATCGGTCGATGCCCTCGCGCGTGACTTGGCGGTGCGCCACGACTTGCCCCATGCAGTGCTTGTGGATTGCGCAAGATCAGCCATTGCGGCTGGTAATCCCGCAGATGCTGACCGGCTCGCCGCCGAATTTCACACCAGTTTGTTGCGCGATGTAGTCAATGCCACGGGTGTCCTGCTGCACACAAATCTTGGTCGGGCACCAATCAACTTTTCACGACAAGCCAGGTCGTCAACACTTGAGTTCGATCTTGCAACGGGCGAACGCGGTTCGCGTCAACGATCTATCGGCAGACTAATAGCCACATTGTGTGGCGCAGAGGCCGCGCTTGTTGTCAACAACAATGCTGCTGCAATCATGCTTGTGCTTGGCGCACTTGCAGATGGACGAGATGTTGCAGTGTCTCGTGGTGAATCTGTCGAAATCGGTGGAGGGTTTCGAATTCCTGACGTGCTCGAGCAAAGTGGCGCACGACTTGTCGATGTAGGCACAACAAATCGCACACGCTTGCGCGACTATGCAAAAGCTGTTGAGTCAAAGAAAAACGACATTGCACTGCTTCTCAAAATTCACCCATCCAATTTCAGCGTCAATGGTTTTGTAGAAGAAACTCCGGTGAGTCAACTTGCAACTCTCGGTGTGCCTGTTGTTGCCGACATCGGTTCAGGGTTGATCGATGAAACCTGTCCTTGGCTCAATGGACCAACCCCAAGTTGGTTGGCTGGCGAGCCAGCAGCAAAGCAAGCATTGCAAGCAGGCGCATCCCTCATCACATTTAGTGGCGACAAACTCATGGGCGGTCCACAGTGCGGCATCATTGCGGGTAATGCAGACCTCATTGCAAAATGCAGTGATCACCCACTAGCTCGCGCACTACGTCCAGGCGCACTCGTTATTTCTGCATTGCAAGATGTAGCACTTGCCTATCTCGACAAACGCGTTACTGCCGACATTCCATTCTGGGCAATGGCAACTACAACTGTTGACGAACTGCACATTCGTGCACAGCGCATCATCGACACCTCGGGAGTCGGCCAACTTGTCAATACCGCTGCTCTTCCTGGCGCTGGTTCAACACCTGGTGCATCAATTCCGTCTGTCGGTATTGCGGTTTTAGGCAATCATCTCGCAACGTTGCGCAAACGAACTCTTCCGGTCATCGCACGTGTCGTTGAAAGTAATACCGTGCTCGACATGCGATCGTGTTTTGCACACGATGATGACGAGTTGATTGCAGCACTCAAGTCATTACCAACTCGGTAAACAGACATGCGCATTATTGCCACAGCCGGCCATGTCGATCACGGCAAATCATCACTCGTCCAAGCCCTCACCGGCACCGACCCAGATCGTTGGGAAGAAGAGAAACGACGTGGGCTCACCATCGATCTTGGTTTTGCATTCACCCAAATTGGCGATCAACAGATCGGTTTCATTGACGTACCCGGCCACGTACGTTTCTTGCGCAACATGCTTGCTGGCATTGGCGGTATTGACGCATGCATGTTTGTGGTTGCCGCAAACGAAGGTTGGAAACCACAAACTGAAGAACACTTGCGCATTCTTGATGCAATTGGCATCACAACGGGTCTTATTGTGCTGACCAAAACTGATTTGGTTGATGCAGAGGCCTTGGCGCTAACACTCGACAGTGTGCAGCGCCATGTGCGTTCTACCTTTCTCGAAGATGCGCCAGTTGTGCAGGTTTCGATTCACGATTCTTCAACGCTTGACATACTGCGCAACACAATCAACGGTGTAATCACATCGCTGCCACCAGTTGTCAACACGCACCGACCCCGCATTTGGGTTGACCGAGCATTTGCAGCAAAAGGTTCTGGCACGGTCATCACGGGCACACTCACGGGTTCACCACTCAATATTGGCGACGAACTCGTGCTGCAGCCATCAAACACTGCTGTCAAAGTTCGTGGCATTCAGTCCAACGGAGTATCGCTCAACACACTTGAAGCGGGTAATCGTTGCGCCCTCAACCTCACGGGCATTGACCACGCCGATGTAAATAGAGGTGACGTTGCAGTTGTTGATGGTCAATGGCTTGGCACCAACAAATTTGACGCGTCGCTACAAGTTTTGGCTTCTATCGAACATGCGGTTTCGAAACGCGGAAGTTACATGATGTATGTCGGCTCACGAGAAATCAAAGTCGTATTACACACCATCGGTTCAACAAACATCCAAAGCGGTGAAACAGGTTTCATTCGCGTTGCACTTCCCGCCACGCTTCCGCTTGTACCGGGTGATCGTTTTATCCTTCGCGAATCAGGCCGCGATGAAACCATCGGTGGTGGCGAAGTGCTCGACATCCAGCCAATATTGCGCTCCTCAAAGGCCAAGCCCAATAAGGAGATTTCGCGAGTAGTCGCCGAGCGCGGCTGGGTGCAATTGCCTCAGTTGCAACTGCTCGCAGGACGCAACGTTGATATATCCGAAGTTGAGCAGGCACTCGATGGCTGGGTTACCACCAATGACAATCTCGCTGAAGTGAGCAGCGAAGTTGTGGCACTCATAGTTGCATCGAAAGACCTTGGCGTCGATGTGGCAACTCTCAAAACACATCAACGACTCGTATTACCAACGCTTACAAATGTCACTGTGCGTGATGGTCGTGCTCGTAGCGCCGACGCAAACGATGTCGCATCGCATCCACTGGTGAAACAGTTTGCAGATGCGGGTTGCACACCACCAGATAGCGCATCTATTGACAAGGCAATCGTTCGCCAGCTCGTGCAGCGCGGAATATTCGTGCACTGCGATGAGTTGTATTTTCACTCATCTGCAATTGATACAGCTGTTACTGCAGCGCGCCAGTTATTGGTAGTCAACCCACAGGGTTTCACTGTTGCTCAGTTTCGTGAACACCTCGGAGTGTCGCGCAAGTATGCGCTACCTCTAATTAATCATTTAGACACAACTGGCTTTACTCGCCGCCGCGATGACGTACGCATTGCAGGCGCAAAACTCTAAAGTTTGTTAGGCCATTTTTCGGCGGCTACGGCTCAATACGTAAGCACCAAGTACGGCTACTCCGCTGCCAGCAATTGCGAGCGGCGCTACGTCTTCGTTATTCACTACAACACCAAGAGCTAGTGAAACTGCAGGCATCAAATACAAGCTTGCTGCTGCACGCGTTGATCCAATACGACCAGCGAGCATCACCATTGCATAATGCGCAACTGCAGTGCCAAGAATACCGAGCGCTAATACTGCTGCAAGTGCCGACCATTCAAATGGTCGATCGTTGTTCAGACTCGAATAAATACCAAGCGGTGCAAGCATCACGACTGCAACTATCTCTGCGCGCCATAACACCGGAAGCGCACCAAACTGTTGCTGTAATGGGCTCGCGATATTGAGTGCAAACCCGTACAACATCAACGCACCAATAATCAGCGCAACACCAAATGAACTCGACGAACCTTCACGAATACTTGGCAATGCAATCAACACCACTCCAATGCATCCAATTGCGAGTCCAACAATCTGTCCACGCGGTGGTAACCGCCTCGCAATGACTCCTGCAACCATCGCCACAAACAGGGGTGTTGCGCCGTTGAGCATGCCCGTCACGCTGCTCGATACGTGCTGTTCGGCAAAAGGAAATACGGTGAGCGGAACCGCGAGCCAAACAAGTGCAAGCAGCACAATATTTCGCCATGCACTGCGCGGCACTGGGGCACGAACGCCAGGTACAAAAGTCAACGTGATGCAACCAAGCACAACGCGCATTGGTGTGATCATGCCTGGCGCGAAAGAGTGCAATGCAATCGAGATGAAATAAAACGACGAGCCCCACACCACGCCAGGTGTGAGCAATAAGAGCCAGTCGAGCGGTTGAAGTGGCGCTACTTCGGCAGCTGTTCTGCGTGCCGACGAATCGTTACTCATTGGCAGGTTTGCGCATCTCTCGATAGTCGCGTGCCGCACCTTCGAGTGGTTCAACTTCAAGCGTGATGCCATCTATCGCAGCAACCCTGCACGCCGCGCCTTGCAGTAGAGGTGTTGACCTATTGGTGCGAGCATGCCATTGCGCACTCTGCACAATCACAATTCCTTCAGGCGAGATATCAGATTGCGCGATGCCTTCCATGCCGATCATCCATTCACGACCAATGGTTGGAGTTGCAAAACGTGTGCGCACCATCGATGGCATACCCACAATGAACGCAAGTGTCATCATCGCAATACCGCAGACCAACGTTAGCCACGACATCCGCATCAAGCTTCCGTCAACCGGCTGATACAACGTGAGCGAAGCAATTGTGAAAAGTCCAAGCCCAATACCAGTCCACAATCTTGGTACGCCCACCTGCACATCAATTGCAAATGCAAAGACCGAAAGCACAATTAGCGCAACCGCCCAAAGGTGTACTGGCAGTGCTGCAAGTCCATACACACCGAGCACCAAGCACACCGCACCTACAAAACCTGCGATGCCAATGCCTGCTGTGAAGAACTCAAATATCAAGAGGGACAAACCGATAGCGAACAATAAGTACGCAACTGGTGGGCTAGCAACTGTGTGCATCAACTGTCCAACAACTCCGAGCTTAAAAAATCGGACTGTTGTCGCATCACGCACAACCAAGCCACTCGTGTCGAGCGACTCAACAACAGTGTCAAGAGTTTGCCCATCAATTGTTAAACCATCAAGCGCAAACAACATATTTCGTACGACGGGTACGCCTTCGTCAGTGCCAACATTTTTGAGCACACCAAGTTTACGAGCATCACTAAAACCAACACTCGAGCTTTTCAACTGAGAGTCAGCCGATCCGAAGCTCAATTGCGAGCCACCCACACTCAACAAGTCTCCGCTGTGCCCGATGCGTGCACCAGGTGCCATCGCTGTTACGTCGGCTACGGCCAACATTTGCGCCGAAAGTCCGTAAGCACGTGCACCTGTTGGCCCTACCCACACCGCAACCGGAATTTTTGCTGACGAAATCTTTTCGAGCACTTGCGCCATGCGCTCACGAGAGACAACTGCGCCACGCGAATTTACTTGCAACACAATTGCTTGTGCGCCATTGGTGGACGATCTATCAATAGCGGCCTCAATCTCTGCCACAACAACATCGTCGAGCAATCCGCTGACCGCCACCACGTCAACAGGTGCAAGCTGATCGGCAGATGGCGTCGACTCCGCAGATGCGCCTGCGTTCATTGATAACCCCGCCGCCCCAATGATGAGTGCAACTGCACCTACGCGCACCGTTTTCGAAAACTTCAGCAACAGATCCTCCGGGGGTCACATTTATCATTTATTACACAACAAGTACTTCCGAACAACTTACGGTATCTGCATCAAACGCTAAGATTCCTCACGTGCATATCTTGCTGGCCACCGACGCCCAATGGGTTCTTGACGAGGTTCTTGCAGCACTTGGCTCGCCCGACACGTCATTTACGGTATGCCGCAATGGTCGTGATGTGCCAGAAGCCATTGCAACTCGAACGCCAGATCTCGCTGTACTTGACTTGCAAATAGGTTCTATGGGTGCGATGGCTGTCACGATGAACCTTCGTCTTGATCACAGCGACCATCGCATACCGCACGTTCCGGTGTTGATGCTGCTCGACCGAAAAGCCGATGTGCATTTGGCACGGCGCAGTGGTGCAAATGGTTGGATCATCAAACCGCTTGATGCGCTTCGTTTGCAACGCGCAGCGAATGCAGTTGCAAGTGGCGAATCTTGGCACGACGGCGAAGTTCTCGCCGCCAACGCCTAATTCTTTCTAGTTCTTCTTGCGACTTTGACGCACTCGCTTTTGGCGCACAGGTTTTTCAAAAACGCGCACCAGCTCGTCATCAATCACGTCGTGGCGTGTGCCCCAGCTACTTGCAAGTGCTTGAATCATTGCTGAAGCCGGCAGTGCAATCACAGCACCCAGTGGTCCAAGAACTGCACCACCCAACATGGCTGCGCCAAAAGCAATTGCCGCGTGCACTTTTAGTGTGCGTGCAGTGATGCGCGGCGCAAACAAATAATTTTCGAGTTGTTGATAGATCAAAATAAATCCAACCACAAACAGCGCCTTCAGCGGTGAGTCAAGGAATGTCAGCAATAGTGGCAACACACCAGCCAAGTACGTTCCGACAACTGGCAAGAACTGTGAGACGATGCCAACCCACAACGCCATTGCAACTGGAGCAGGTGTACCAATTGCCTGAAATGCAATCCAATGAAAGAACGCCGAGATCAATGCAAGTAACGCGCGCGAATACAAATATCCACCGGTTTTTTCAATTGCCAAATCCCATGTCTTCAACACGGTGCGTTGTTTTGCTTCCGGCAATCTGCTGCATATCGCCCGGCGCATCTTTGGTCCATCTGCAACGAGATAAAACGTAAACAACGACACTGATAACAGTTGAAACAAAACCCCAAGGGCACTAGTCGACAAGCTGACTGCTCGGCCACGCTGATTATTAATAAACGTCTGTACTGGACCATCCGGCTTGGCGATTGAAGCGTTCACTTCTGCTGGATCAATATGGGTATTAAATGTGTTGTTAATAAAGTCGACAGTGTCATTGACATATGTTTTGCTATTAGTAAGCACATCGGCAACCTGGCTACCCACCAATGTGCCGATTGCGCCGATAAAAAACACGCTAAATGCAAGAACGCCAAACAAGATCAGAGCCGTTCCGCTCCCCCTGCGCCATCCGCGTCGTGCCAACCGATTAACACCAGGCTCAATGGCCAGTGCCAGAAACATCGAGACTAATAACAGCAGTACAAAGCTTGATATCTGATGAAACAATTCGCGCGCAATTAATGCGCCCAAAAACCCGAGCCAAAAAACCACAATTGCACGAGGTACCCATTTCGGCATGGCGGATTCAGTGTTTGTCGTCACGAGCCCACATTACTCGGCATCCAATTCGTGTGGTTTGATCTGTTTGATGGCACGATAGATACGTGGCAACAATTGATAAGCGAATCACCAAACTCCCCGCAGTCACCGAACTCATCACTACTGTGCGCGACTCACTTGGTGGTGCATTGCGCACTCGCGTCATTGGGCCAGATGGTGATGCCCGCGCTCAAGAACTGATGGACACACCTGGTCCACGATGGTTTGAAGAAGATCGTCCCGTGCGACGCGTGCATTCCGATGCCTCAATGTTTATCGGTGGTCTTCGCTCACTCATGATTCAGACATTGCACCCACTCGCAATGGCCGGCGTGGCCCAGCATTCAAATTACAAGACTGATCCTTGGGGTCGATTGCAACGCACTGCAGACTTTTTGGCATCAACAACATTTGGTCCCGCCGATGAAGCTCAAAAGATTATTGATCGCATCAAACACGTTCATGGTTTCGTTAACGGAACTGCGAGCGACGGCAGACCGTACTCGGCAAACGACCCGCACCTCCTGCGTTGGGTGCATGTTGTTGAAGTCGACAGCTTCCTCACCTCGCACCAGCGCTATGGCAAAGAGCCATTCGATCAAGCCGGCCGTGATGGTTACGTTGCCGACATGGCAATTATCGCCGCAAAGCTCGACGTGCCAAACCCTCCCACTACCGAACGCGAACTGAGCGAGCAATTGCTCTCATTTCAAGATGAACTGATAAGTACGGCAGAGTCGCGTGACGCACTCAAATACTTGATGTTCCAGCCACCGCTTCCTATTCCTGCGCGAGCTGCGTATTACGCACTTGTTGCTGCAACTGCCGCAACGCTTCCAGCATGGTCGCGCCCAATGTTGCGCATTCCATATCTGCCGCTCACCGAGCGCTTTGCCTTGCGACCTCTCGGATCAGGAATCACCAAAGCATTCCGCTGGATTACCGAACCAACATCGCCCTATCGCAAAGCAGTTGACGAAGACACGATTGCCTGAGCAATAAACGAGTCATACAAATTCTGCTGAATAGTATCTTCGTGTGCGGTGTCCTCTGGATGCCATTGCACACCGACTAGCCAATGATCAGTGTGTTCAATTCCTTCGAGTAATCCATCTTCTGCCCACGCAACAGCAACGCAACCTGGGGCAACTTGGTCAACAATTTGGTGATGAAAAGAAGCGCCACGCAACGATGTTGCACCTAAGGCGTTCGCCAATCTGCTTCCTTGCGCAATGCGAACTTCGTGCACGGCAAATGGCGCGCCTTCAGGGAAGTTGTCTGGCTTGTGTAATACCTGAGCATCCGCATTTGGCAACGTTGCAATTTCTTGCACCAATGTTCCGCCCAGCGCAACGTTGGTGATTTGCAACCCGCGACAAATTGCAAGCACAGGCTTACCCGTGCGAATTGCTGCTTTCACCATTGTGGACTCAAAAATGTCTTGCTCGGTCAAGATGCCAAATACATACACACTTGGTTCTTGCCCATACAACGTTGGGTCTACGTCACCGCCGCCCATCAAGATCAGCCCATCGAAGCGCGCCATAAGTTCGTCGGCATCTTCGTCGGTCAATTGTTGTGGCACCACAATTGCTGGCTCGCCACCTGCACGCAACACTGCATTCGTATATACATCGCCCGCAAAGTGCACGGCACTGCGCGACACACGGCTGGCAGGGCCAACGCGACCGGCAATGGCGATGATTGGTTTCACGCGCTACAGGCTACCCACGGCTATTTACAACTTTGTCGAGTCCGAGCCACAAACCCATTGCGTGTAGTTCAGTGTGTAACGCGTCATTGATCGTCGAGCGCTTAATTCCCTTTTCGGTGTGCACGCTGTGCACCAAGAGCTTCGAGTTGGCGCGGTCGGCTTTCAAGTCAACTCTGCCCACCAATTGGCCATTCATCATGAATGGCAATACGTAGTAGCCAAACTTGCGCTTTTCCTTTGGTGTGTAGATCTCGATGCGGTAATGAAAATTAAACAACCGCTCGTTGCGTGGTCGGCACCACACGAGTGAGTCAAACGGTGAAAGTAGCGCGGTGGCGTGAAGTTGCTTGGGCAGTTTGGCGCTGCGATGCACGAATGCTTTCTCTGCCCAACCTTCAACACCAACTGCGCGCAACTCGCCTTCTTCTAGCAATTCGGCGAGCAATGGCTTGACTGCTGCTGGCTTTTGTCGGTAATAGTCGGCCAAGTCGGTAGCAGTTGCAACACCTTGCGCAATGGCTGAGCGAATAAGCAATTGTTTACGCGCATCGTGCTCAGTTGGTGCAGGTGCATCCAAAATATTTGCTGGCAACACTCGCTCGGGTGTGTCGTAAATGCGAGCAAAGTCGGTACCGCGTCCACGCGACATCAGTTGACCTGTGAGAAACAAATATTCGAGTGCAGTTTTTGACTCGTCCCAGTCCCACCACGTCTTTTTGTCTGCGCCGCGCTTTTCAGTGCGAGTCGAAAGTTCGCGCGCGGTTGTAGGGCCGTTTGTTTCGACATGTTTCAACATGCGCTTTACAAACGCCTTGTTGTTGTCGTAAAAACTGGTGAGCCCCCAGTGGCGTGCTTTACCGAGGCGCGCTGCTTCCATCTTCCACCGAAACAATGGGTGAATCTCGACCGGCAAATGCGCTGCTTCGTGGCCCCAATATTCAAAGATCTTTTGTGACTCTGTTGCTTTGGGTATTGCGTTGCGATCGTGATTGCCGAGCCGCGAAAACAATGGCAACTCTTGGCTGCGCACTAACACATTGACAGAATCGATTTGAATTACGCCGAGTCGACTGATGAGTGAATTGACGTGACGTTGTGTTGCCTTACTTGCCGGTCGAGGCGTATCAAATCCCTGTGCTGCAAGTGCAAGTGCTCTGGTGTCTGCGATCGACAGTGTGTCGAGCCGCTTAGCCATTGCGAGCTACTGGCTGAGTGTTAGTCGGCGACAGTAATTGCGACTGACTTAATTACTACGTCAGTCTTTGGTCGGTCGCCTGAGCCTGTTGCAACATTTTGCATTGCTTCAACAACTTCAAGACCTTTGACAACTTGACCAAACAGTGAGTACGCAGGTGGAAGACTGCAACCGCTTGGACCACTCACGATAAAGAATTGCGAACCGTTGGTGTTTGGTCCGGCGTTGGCCATTGCAAGCGAACCGATTTGATACTTGCCTGGCTTTGGCAATTCGTCAGCAAACTTGTAGCCAGGGCCACCGCGGCCGCTGCCCTCTGGGTCGCCACCTTGGCACATGAAGCCATTGATGATGCGATGAAAAATGACGTCGTCGTAATAACCCTGTTCGGAAAGGAACACAAAGTTGTTGACCGTCTTTGGTGCTGCGATTGGATCAAGTGAGATCACAATCGTGCCGAGCGTGGTTTCCATCGTTGCGGTGTAGCGCTTTGCCGGGTCGATGCTCATCTCTGGGGCTTGTGAAAATTGCTTTTGTTTTGGTGCCATAGCGCAAAACCCTAGCCCGATAAACGCGCAATCGCATATGCTCTTGACCATGAGCAATAACTCACCAGCCTCGTCACCCCTCGATCTCGACGCGATCGATCAAGACCTCACCGATGTCGAGACAGCGTTGCAGCGCCTTGACGCAGGTACGTATTTTGTTGATGAAATTACGGGTGCGCCACTGAGCCAAGACTTGCTCAATGCCAACCCAACTGCTCGCCGCGCTTAGCGGTCGCGCATTTTTGCGAGCAAGCGCAAAATTTCCATATACAGCCACACGAGAGTGACCATGATGCCGAATGCGGCAAACCACTCCATGTGTTTTGGTGCGCCTGCTGCTTCTGCTTTATCAATGAAGTCAAAATCGAGCGCCAAGTTCATTGCGGCAAGGCCGGCAACCAACACGCTGAAACCAATGCTCATCGTGCTCGATCCAGTTGGAAACATGTTTGCTCCAAACAAACCAACGATGAACGACACGAGATAAAACGCCATCAAGCCCATGGTTGCGCCAATGACAATGCGACGGAACTTGTCAGTCACGCGCAAGATGCCAGTACGATAAAGCACGAGCATCATTACGAACACACCGATGGTTGCGCCGACGGCTTGCACGACGATTCCTGGGTATTGCACGTTGAACATTTTTGAAATTGCACCGACCACTGAACCCTGTGCAATTGCGTAGACAGGTGCGAGGATGCGCGCTGCAGTTGGCTTAAACATCACGCCAAATGCGCAGATTAGGCCGACGATGAGGCCGCCCATGACCCAGCTTGGAATTGCGATTGTTCCGTCTTGCAACGACGTCACTTGCGACCAACCAAATGTGGCTGCCGCAATGAGCAAGACCATCAAAAACATGGTTGCCGACATTGCGCCGTTTGCCGTCATGGTTTGGCCAGGCGCCTTGGCCTGAATATAAGGAGAAACTGGTCCGTCCGAAATTGGTGGATTCCAGGTCGATTTGCCCGAAGGTGAGCCCCAACCGGCTTGGTCTGGGGTGCGCTCAACGGCTTTGGTAAATGCTTTTTCGTTTAACAGGGGATTTGCCATATCCCGATATTACGACATTGTTACAGAATCAGAGTGCCAAACAGGTCACACCCAAAACCCCAAATCAGGCAAGAGTTTTGCGGTTTTTGAGGTGGTGGGGCTTGACCCTGTCGGTATCGTTACCCCGTTCCCGCCTACAAGGAGTCGTAGTGGCCAAAGACCGTATCGATCGTGACGAAGAAGACCTAGTCCGTCTCTATCTCACCGACATCGGTCAGTACGCCCTCCTCACAAAAGACGACGAAGTTCGTTTGGCCAAGGCCATTGAGACAGGCAAAGAAGCAACAGCCGAGCTCGACAAGAGCGACAAGAATCTCACTCCAAACCGTCGCCGCGAGTTGCGCAAAGATCAGCGCGATGGCACAAAGGCCGAGCGTCAGTTCGTGCAATCCAACTTGCGTCTCGTTGTTTCGATCGCCAAAAAATATCAGGCATCAGGTTTGCCACTGCTCGACTTGATTCAAGAAGGCAACTTGGGTTTGATGCACGCCGTCGAAAAGTTTGACTGGCGTAAGGGTTTCAAATTCTCAACATACGCAACGTGGTGGATCCGTCAGGCCATTACTCGCGGCATCGCCAACACGGGTCGCACCATTCGCCTCCCGGTTCATGCCGGCGACACGCTTGCACGTTTGCAAAAGGCACGCTCGCGCCTCGAGCTCAAGTTTGGTCGTCCTGCAACTCTTGCCGAGTTGTCAAAAGAAGTTGAGATGCCAGAAGACAAAGTGACCGAGGCATTGCGATTTGCTGCTGAGCCACTTTCGTTGTCAGAGCCATTGCGCGAAGACGGCGATGCCGAATTGGGCGACGTTGTCGAAGACCGCGCAGCAGAGTCTCCGTTTGAAGTTGCGGCAACCGCATTGTTGCCAGAAGAAATCTCGCGACTGCTTGCACCTCTCGATCAACGTGAGCGCGAAATTCTTGCATTGCGATTCGGTCTCGATCGCGGCGAGCCACGCACACTCGAAGAAGTTGGCGAAGCATTCAACCTCACTCGCGAGCGCATTCGCCAAATTGAGGCACGCGCAATGAGCAAGTTGCGTCACCCGTCGAGCGACACCGGCGCGCGCGACCTTCTCTCGGTCTAAAGCCGTCACTGGTTCACCCGTGCTGTGCACGATCGGTGACCTCATAGAAGATGTAGTTGTCTGGCTCAATGGTGAGCTCAATATTGGCAGCGACACCGACTCGATCATTGTGCGCACCCGTGGTGGAAGCGCAGCCAACGTTGCGATGTTTGGCGCATTGACAGGAACACCATCACGATTTATTGGTCAGGTTGGCAACGACAATCTTGGTGAGCAATTGTGTGCATCGTTGCGCGAGACGGGTGTCGATGTGTGCACAGTTGCCGAGGGTCGTACTGGAAGCATCGTTGTTGTTGTTCAACCCAGCGGCGAGCGCACGTTTCTCACCGACCGTGGTGTTGCATCAGACCTTTCAGTTTTTGATGCGTCGCATCTCGCTGGTGTTTCAATCGTGCACGTGCCTACATATTCACTCGCACTCGACCCACTTGCAACAACTGCTGTTCAATACATACGTGCCGCTCGTGCGGCTGGTGCACTCATTTCAATTGACGCATCGTCAACCTCAGTGTTGCGCGATTACGGCATCGATCGCTATGCGGCGTTTATTGCATCCATTGCACCAGATGTGTTTTTGTGCAACAACGACGAAGCAGCATTGCTCAATATCGATTCTGCACAACCAATGACTGGGGCTGCGCTCACCGTGATCAAGCGCGGCGCGCTGCCAGTCACTGCGGTTACTGCTGCAGGTGTTGTTACCGAAGTGGCGACACCACCAGTTGCCAACATCGTTGACACCACTGGTGCAGGCGATGCATTTGCTGCAGGATTTTTGCCTGTCTATGCAACTTCACGCAACATCAAAGACGCCATAACGAATGGCGACCTTGTTGCTGCGGGAGTATTGCGCTCGCCTGGTGCCACACTGGATGACGCATGACTCGTCCAACTTCAACAGTGAATTCTTCAATTATCCAAGTCAGCGACGAAGTGCGTGATGCGCTCGCATCTAATCGTGCTGTCGTTGCACTTGAGTCAACAATCTTTTCGCACCTCGGTTTGCCGTCTCCCGCCAACGCACAGGCGCTAACCAATTGCATCTCGGCCATTCGCGAAGCTGGCGCAGTTCCAGCAATCACTGCCGTCATCGACGGTGTTGCGCGCGTTGGCATCACAGAGTCAGAACACGAGCGCATCCTTGGCCCTGCCAAAAAAGTTGGCGAACGCGAGATCGCTCTTGCCATTGCTCAGCGTTGGGCGGTTGGAGCCACAACGGTTTCTGCATCGCTGTTTCTTGCCAGCCGCGCAGGTATTGGCGTGTTTGCCACTGGTGGCATTGGCGGTGTGCACCGCGATTCACACCTACACGGTGACATCTCTGCCGACTTAGGTGCACTTGCAGCGCATCCAGTGGTCACGGTGTGTGCAGGTGCAAAATCATTTCTCGATTTGCCACGCACGCTCGAATACTTAGAAACACTCGGAGTACCTGTCGTCGGCGTTGGTTGCAACGACTTCCCCGCATTCACGGTGCACTCGAGTGGCTTGCCCATCCCTGCTCGCGTTGAAAACGTTGAAGAGTTGTGCGCATACACGCAAGCCCACTTGGCACTTGGTCGCACGAGCGGCATTCTTGCGTGCGTACCTGTTCCGCTTGCCGACTCGCTCGACAAAAACATGATCGACGCTGTGATCGAGACCGCGCTTAGGGCAACCGCCGACGCAGGCATTGTTGGACCCGGCGTTACTCCGCACGTGTTGGGTGCAATTGCTGCTGCCACGGGTGGCGCAAGCGTGGTTGCCAACTTGTCGCTGGCTCGCAACAACGCCAGTGTCGCGGCGCAACTCGCAGTCGCACTCACGCGCTGATTATTGGCGGAGGCGGACGGGAATCGAACCCGCCGAACGAGGATTACTCGTCCCAACCGCTTTGAAGGCGGCGGAGTCCACCAGGCACCCGGACACCTCCGTTTATCACCGTATCTAAACCCGTGTAACTAAATCAACGTCACTTAGCGACATCTCGCGTACACATCGTGTCTAAACCGATTCGGTGTATTCGCACCGAGCGCAGAGTTGGAGGTTGTGATGATT
>Ga0209597_1001295_pt1 | contig 16404 bp, 14 predicted proteins | sample M_140625_MF_Meta_FD_187316 | JGI IMG/M metagenome (GOLD analysis project Ga0209597, IMG submission 187316) | Freshwater microbial communities from Lake Montjoie, Canada to study carbon cycling - M_140625_MF_MetaG (SPAdes) (version 2) | ecosystem: Environmental > Aquatic > Freshwater > Lake... | reverse complement strand
TTGCGATTGTACTTTTAGGAAAATTAGTATATGGTGATAACAATCAATTAATCGCTGAAATGCTTGGAGGTTATATGGCAGGAGTAACCGTTTCTGGTGTTCTTTGGGCAGTTTTCCAAAATAACGCAGGTGGAGCATGGGATAATGCAAAAAAATCCTTTGAAGCAGGTGTTGAAATAAATGGTGAAATGACTTACAAAGGTTCTGATGCACACAAGGCTGCAGTTACCGGAGATACGGTTGGTGACCCATTTAAAGACACTTCAGGTCCATCTATGAATATCTTAATCAAATTAACGTGTTTAATTGGTTTGGTAATCGCTCCAATTTTAGGAAGTGGGCATCATGATGCTAAAAAAGCGAATGGATGCGATACAACCAAGTGTGAAATGATAGATGGTAAATGTGTACCAATTAATACCGATAAATGCGACATGAGCCAATGCGCTAAAATGACCAAAGAAGAGTGTTCAAAAATGTGCGATTCTAAAGGTTGTTCTCCTGAGGAAAAAGCTATGTGCTTATCAAATTATGGTGAAGATGGAAAATGGATTGGAAATCAAACAGGGAAATGTGAAAGTAGTAATAAAGATTGCTGCAAAAAAAAGTAGTTTAAATAATTGATATTTACAAAGCCAGGGTATCCTGGCTTTTTTTTATACTGTTTTTTATATCCACCTGTAAGAACAACCATATGAATACTTCACTAAGCACTAAAGATTTCTTTGAACAAGTGTATCAAGTAGTAAAACTGATTCCGAAAGGGCGAGTTACATCCTATGGTGCTATTGGAAACTATTTAGGAGCTAGAAAATCGGCGAGGATGGTTGGTTGGGCAATGAATGCCTCCCATGCGCATTTCGATATTCCTGCGCATAGGGTTGTTAATCGAATAGGTTTATTGACTGGCAAATTTCACTTTGAAAAAGAATGCACTATGCAAGAAAAATTAGAATCAGAGGGAATCACTGTTGAAAAAGATCAAATTCAAAATTTTAAAATTATTTTCTGGGATCCCAGCAAAGAATTAGCAATATAAATTCTATACTTGCTTAGCAAAGGAAATTAAAGAATTCTATTAATTTTGCAGAAAAACTAAGCATGAAATTCGGTACAAAAGCAATACACGCTGGTGTTCATCCTGATCCTGCAACAGGAGCTATTATGACACCCATTTATCAAACATCAACGTATGTTCAAGATGGTGTCGGAAATCATAAAGGATATGAATATTCGCGTACTCAAAATCCTACGCGTCATGCACTAGAAAAAAATATTGCTGCCATTGAAAATGGTAAATTCGGCGCTTGTTTCGGATCAGGTTTAGCAGCAATAGACTGCGTCATTAAAATGCTTAATCCAGGTGATGAAGTGATTTCTACAAATGACTTATACGGCGGTTCATATCGTATTTTTAAAACTATTTTTGAAAAATATGGCATCGTTTTTCATTTTGTGGACATGCAAAATATAGCGGAGGTAGAACGAGTGTTAACTAAAAACACCAAAATTATATGGGTTGAGACGCCCACAAATCCAATGATGAATATTATTGATATTTCTGCGATGGCAAAGATTGCTAAAAAATCAGGAGCTCTTTTATGCGTGGACAATACTTTTGCAACTCCTTACTTACAAACTCCATTAGATTTGGGCGCAGATATTGTAATGCATTCCGTTACGAAATACTTAGGTGGGCATTCAGATGTTATTATGGGCGCATTGGTTACTTCAAATGATAAGATAGCAGATGAAATGTATCGAATACAGAATTCCTCGGGAGCTGTAACTGGACCAATGGATTCATTTCTTGTCTTACGAGGAATAAAAACACTGCATCTTCGTATGCAAAGACACTGTGAAAATGGAGAGAAAATAGCACATTACTTAAAAACCAATTCAAAAATTGAGAAAGTTTATTGGCCAGGTTTTGAAGATCATCCTAACTATACAATTGCAAAGCATCAAATGCGTGGGTTTGGTGGAATGATTTCTTTTACATTAAAAGGAAATAATCTGGAAGATGCACTTGCAATTGTAAAAAAGGTAAAGCTATTTGCACTTGCTGAATCCTTAGGAGGTGTAGAATCTTTGATTGGACATCCTGCAACAATGACGCATGCATCAATCCCAAAAGAAGTGAGAGAAAAAAGTGGCGTCGTTGATTCACTTATTCGCTTAAGCGTTGGTATTGAAGATGTTTCAGACTTAATAGAAGACTTAAAACAGGCACTTATATAATTAGAGTGTCTCCAACATTTTAAAAAATTGCTCCTTTTTCGCATGAGACAGAGGGATTTGAGTACCATCTTTCATAATAACACATCCTCCTTCATGTTTGTCGTAACGATCAACATAATTCATGTTAATCAAATGAGACTGTTGCACTCGAAAAAAAGAAAGATCTGATAACAACATATCATATTCTTTGAGTGTCTTAGAAACTAAGATTTTTTTCCCTTCAGCAAAAAAGAAGAAGGTGTAATTTTTATCGGATTCACATCTAACAATATTGTCAATATCAACAATAAACATGCTCTCAAGAGTTTTTAAAATCAATTTCTTTTTTTTATGCGCTTGTATGTTATTATCTAAAGCAACAAAAGGGAAATTGCTTTTCTTTTGGTCTAGTGAATTTATTGCTTTTAACAATGCAGTCTTAAGTTCATCACTAGCCAAAGGCTTTAAGATATAATCTAAAGCACTGAATTTAATAGCTTGAATTGCATATTCCTGATATGCTGTTATAAATATCACCTCAAATTTTTTATCAGGAATAGCCTTTAAGACATCAAAACCGTTTCCGTCAGGCATTTGAATATCTAAAATAACTAAATCAGGCTGAATTCGTTCGATTGCAGAAATTGCGGTCTTAACATTTTCTCCATCAGTGTAAACATCTAAATTTAAACCAAAAGAATTAATCATTTTCTTGATTAATTGTCGTGTTGGATTTTCATCATCAACAATAAGAATTTTTTTATTCATCTTTTAAAATTTAAATCAATTATTTTCAAACTTAAGAGGAATTTTTATAATAACCTCTGTTCCAATTTCATTTAATTCATCATAATCACGAATTTTTAAATTTCCATTCGTCTTATATTTCTGATTAAGAATTCGAATTCTTTCGCGCGTTATATCTATAGCCATTGAATTATGGCTATTTATTTTTTTTGTTTTTCTTGAACCCTTTCGTCCTACTCCATTATCAGAAATAATTATCTGAAGCATTTTATTCTCCTCTGTAATTGTAATATTTATACAGCCATCAACAAGCGTATGTAATTGTCCGTGTTCAATTGCATTTTCAATAAAAGGCTGGGTAATCATTGGGGGAATTAAGGCTTGTTTTTCTACTAAGAGCTCGTCAATATTTAACTTAAAATCAAATCTATCTTCAAAACGCATTTTTTGTGTTGTTAAATATTTTTCGATTATTTCTAACTCTAATTCAAGTGGTATAAACTCTTTCGATGAATTTTCCAATATAAGGCGAATCAATCTGGAAAAATTAACTAGAAATTGAGAAGACTTATCTGGTTCGTGGCTATAAATATAACTTTGAATTCCTGACATAGCATTAAAAATAAAATGTGGATTCATTTGAGAACGCAACAAAGACTGTGATAATTCAGCTTCTTTTTGACTTTGTTTTAATTTATTTTGACGGCTTCTGACAATCAGAAAAAATAATAGAAATAATAGTAATACAGCAAAAACAACTATAATAAAAATCTGTCTGGTAAGCTTTATTGTTATCATTTCCTTCGCTTGAATAGATTCTTTTTGATAGGAAATCAACCTTTCTCGTTCTTCTCTTAAATTTGATTCTGTTAGTTGTAAAACTTTACTCCCATCTGTTGACAAAGCATTGTATTCCAAAATACTTAGGTATAAATTCTGATAATTGTAAGCTAATTGTAACTGATTCTTTTTAAAATATAATTCTGATAGCAACTTGTAATTTTGAGATAGCTCGCCTGATTTACTTCCTTGGCTTAAAACTTTTAACAAATATGATTCTGCTTGTATTAAATCTCCCTTTTTTAAATAAAGTTTCCCAAGATTATTGAAAACTAAATCTAACTCCTGCTTCACACCCGAAATTCCTAAATAATCTATAGCTGAATTAAAATAATTTATAGCTGTTTCATAATCTGATTTTTGAGTAGCTATTTGGCCTAAAACATTTGTGCATGTGCCAAGATTTCTATAATCATTAAAAGCTTTAAATGTCGCTAATGCCTCGCTTATAGTATTGTTTGCTTTAGTTAGATTTTCACGAGCAAGAAACAATTTAGCAAAATAAATCTTCAATTTTGCCTCCTCATAAAAATCCGATAAACGAGTTGAAAAAGTAGTTGCTTTCTTTAAATATATAGTGGTTTCGTCAAAATTACCTACATCAAAAGAAATTTCTGCAATCGACCTATAGGCTAAAGACTTAAAATAAGTATGGTCTAATTCTTCAGCAAGATAGAGGAATTTAAATTCTTCGTTAATTGCTTCAAGGTAATTCCTAAAAAAAAAATGAATCTTTGCTTGGTGATGCAAAGAACGTGCTAAACATATCTTTGTGTCTGAGCGTTTAGCGAAATCTGTTGCTAAATTGGCATAGTAAATAGCTGAATCTTTTACCTGAGTTTGCATGAAAAATAAAGAGCGTGAAATATAAGCTTCTGAAATGAACCTATTCTGCTTATTTTTTTTAGCAAATGCAATATGTTTCAATGAAAAATTTGAAGCAAAAGCATCTTTTTTTGTGACTAGATATTCTATTGCTAATTGTCTTTGAACATGAGTGTCTTCAAACCTCAAAAACTTTATATTAGCAATATTTAATTCATAACACTTTTTGAAATCTAGAATATTACCGAGCTCCAAATAGGCAGATCCCATAGATAGAAATAATCTTCCTTTTAATTCTTCTGATTCAATTTTTAGCGCCTCCTTGTTTAAAAGATCTATTGATTCAAACCATTTTTGTCGATTAGTAGTTGAATAATAATTATGAAGTTCTATTAATTTGTCAATTTTTGAGTTTTGATTTTTTGAAGAACTAATTTCTCGAAGAAGAATTTCTTCCTTGTTTTGAGCAAAGTTAAAGACTGGAACATGCAGGGCAAGAAATAAAAAAACTAAAATCTGCAATCCTTTATACATGAAACTAAGTTAAGAAAATACTTGAGTATAAGAAAGGTTGAATAAAACAAAAATTAAAGCTGTAAGTAAAACCTACTTATTTTTAGGAATTAAGGTCAAAAAATACAAATATCCCTGAATTATATTTAGTTTTATTTCTGAAAAATAAATAATGATTGAAGACCGCATAATTCTTGGAATTGACCCTGGAACAACAGTCATGGGTTATGGCTTAATTGAAGTGAAAAACGGAAAATTAACAATGCTTAATTTCGGAATTATTCAGTTAAATAAACTTGCAAATCATCCTGAAAAATTAAAAAGGATTTTGGATCGCTTAAATGGCTTAATTGAGGAATTTCATCCGGATGAAATGGCAATCGAAGCTCCTTTTTTTGGTAAAAATGTACAATCAATGCTAAAATTAGGAAGAGCTCAAGGGGTTGCTATTGCTTCCTGTTTAAATCACAATATTCCTTTTGAAGAATATGCACCAAGAAGAATAAAACAAGCAATTACAGGGAATGGAAATGCTTCAAAAGAACAAGTTGCTGCTATGCTTCAAAAATTATTATCGTTTGATGATATTCCAAAATACCTAGATGCTACCGATGGATTAGCCGTTGCTGTTTGTCATTATTTCTCAAAAGGAATTGGAGAACACAATAAAGGAAATGGAGGGTCCTGGAAAGGATTTTTATCTCAAAATCCTAAGCGAGAAAAGAAATGAAAATCATAAATATTTATACGGATGGGTCATCAAGAGGAAATCCTGGTCCCGGTGGATTTGGAATTATTTTAGAATTTGACAATCAAGTAAAAGAATTGTCAGAAGGATTTCGAAGAACAACAAATAACCGAATGGAACTTTTAGCAGTGATAGTTGCATTAGAAAATCTAAAGACAAATAAATACCCTGTTCATATTTATTCTGATTCAAAATATGTAATTGACGCCATTTCTAAAAAATGGGTTTTTGGATGGGAAAAGAAAAACTTTAAAGGAAAAAAAAATGCCGATTTATGGCTGCGTTATTTAGAGCTTCATCCTAAATTCGAACTCAATTTTGTTTGGGTAAAAGGGCACGATGGACATCCAGAAAATGAAAAATGTGATGTTCTAGCTTATAATGCTGCGTCAAATAACCCGCAAAATATTGATTTGTTTTTTGAAGAGGAAGAAAAATAATGTCTTATTGATTAACGAGTGTAATATACCCTGTTTTATCAAATTCGGTGCCTCCATTTAACAAACCTTTTAAGCGATAGAAATAAACCCCATCACTGCATTTTTCGCCTCCATTAGTTTTTGCATCCCATAAAAATAAAGGGAAAGATGGATCTCTATCCTTTTCAAATACTATATTCCCCCACCTATTCATAACTGTAAAAGTATATGAGGAGAAAGAATCTACAGGTAATACAAAATTATCATTATTTCCATCTCCATTGGGAGTGAATACATTAGGTATAATAGGAACGTCATCTGGGATTACATTAATTATAAGACTATAAGTACTTGTGCAGCCAAGGTCATTCCCAATTGTTAAGGTAATTGTATAAGGGTTAAAAAGCGGAAAGGAAGTTAATGGAGGATTTTGACCAACATAAGTTTGACCATTTCCAAAATCCCAAGACCAACTAGTAATAGGTGGTGATCCTCCTGTAGTTGAAGATTGATTAGTAAAAGTTACTAAGGTATTAATATCAACGGGATTTGGAGTTGCAGAAAAATTAGCGTTAAGTCCATTAAAATTAGTTACAGTAATTGCTGGGTTTATAGGATAAACAACTGCACAACCTGCAGCATCCGTTAAAGTAACATTTGGCGAATAGGTTCCTAAATTATAATCATGTTCAAAACTTAATCCAGACTGAGTGGTATTATCGCCTAAATCCCATAATGCAGAAGAAATATTATTTTGGTTTGTAATAAAAAAACTTGCTGTTTGTGAGCAGGTATCATAAGTAAATTGAGGTTCCCCACTAGGGCCTCCAACGATTATATAATTATTGAATAATGTATCATCTGAACAACCATATTGGTCAGTTATAGTTAGTGACAAATCATAAGTGCCAGGAAAAAAATAGGTGTTTGATGGGCTTTGTAAAGCAGATTGATTACCATTACCAAAATCCCAAAGCCAAGTATTTATTGTTCCATAAGAAGTTGATTGATCTAAATATGTTCCAGTAATTGGTGGGCAAGGAACAGAACTGGGTAAGTTTTCTGTGAAATCAGCATGAGGAACAGATGTTGTAAAAGTTACAGTGAAAGTGTCTCGGCAAAGTTCATTATCTGTAGCTACTAAAATCAAATTATGAATCGCACTATTTTGACCAGGAGGTAGATTTTCTTCAATATAAGGTTCGCTTGGATTGAAAGCAGTAGATAACGTATCACCTGTATTATCTAAATACCATGCAAAAGTAACAGGAGAAACACCAACTGATAAATTGTTTGTATTAAATAAATCTCCATTACAAATAATATTATCAGGAAATGTAAAAAAGGCACTTGGTCTTTGAAGAGTTATTTCTTTCGTTACGGGAGAAGAAGCACAGCCAAAATCATTGTAAGCAGTTAAGGTAACAACATAAACACCTTCACCTATAAATATGTGTATGATGGGTGTTTGTTGAGTAGGTGGAACTGTAATTGGAACAGCTAAAGTAGTTGTATCTGGAGCTCCGTCTGTGAAAGACCAATCAAAATGATTTATTGGACTATTGCTTGAGCCTTGAATGGACAAATTTAATAATGTAACTGTATCTGCTATATAACATCCAATTTCATCATCTAAAGACGTAGATAATACCGCAAAAGGAGGAGCTAGAACACTAATAGATTCAGTTCCTGAAGCTGAACAACCTACATCGTTCGTCACAACAAGAGTAATTAAAAATGTCCCAGGGTTGGGATATGTATAAGAGGGATTTGGTCCATTGTTTACAAATTCTGAATTTCCCATATTGTAAGCCCAAGAATCAATTGGATGTGAAATCCAAGATGAACTTAAATCGGTGAGTTGAATCACGGCTCCTTGGCAAATAGTATCGTTAGGAATTGAGAAGTCGGAAGTAATGCGAGAAACATAAAAAAATTGTTTGCTTGTATCGCTGCATCCTGTGGTAAAATTATTAATTACTTGCTGAATTTCATAGGTTCCGTAATTTGTATAATTATGAGTGGTATCTCCTAGATCAGTATCGTCTAGATCGGCATTATTTAATACTGTATTTGGAGAGCCATCTCCCCACTGCCAGATCATTTCAACATTATCGCTTAATAATCCGTGAATAGAGGTATCACTTACTGCTGCAATTACTGGCGAAGAAATTGAAGCGCCTGGGGGATTACAGATAAGAGTATCAAGATCAAAGAATGCTATTGGAGCATTGATATAGACCATATCATTTATAACAAGTGTATCTTTACATCCTAAATAATCAACAACTAACTTAACATCAAAGTACCCTGAATCTGTTTCAAATTGATACGTTGGATTTTGATCTGTTGATGCTGATAAAGAACCATCATTAAAATCCCAGGAATAATTGATTTGAGTAGAACCTGGATTTGTAGGACTTACAAAAACAGAAGAAGTGAATTGAAAATCAGTTTTAATACAATTTGTATCAGAATCAACAGTAAAGTTAATTGAGTTTATCTGACCAACACTTATAAAATTATTTAAAACGGTAGTGTCAGTACAACCCGATTGAGCAATTACACTGAGAGAAACAGTATAAAAACCTAAAGCAGAATATAATTGAGCTGGAGGATTTTGTCCATTAAAAGTTTGCCCATTACCAAAATTCCAGGACCAAGAAGTAATAGGATTTAATGGAGAAGGAGGAATAGATTGATCAGTAAACTGGACAATTAAAGGAGAGCAGCCACCTTCAAAATCTGCAGAAAAACTCGGGGCAACATTGCTAATTGTAATAAAATTTGGAATCGAAGTAGTTCCTATGCAGCCCGCAGAAGTTGTAATTGTAAGTGAAACAGTGAAAGAACCATTAGTATTATAAGTTTGTGCAGGAGGATTTTCAAGAGTTGAAGTTGAACCGTTTCCAAAATTCCATAAATAACTTGAACCTACAATAGATGGTGTAGTATTATTAATAGTAATTGATTCACCTGCACAATTAGTATTAATTGGTGCTACAAAAGTTGGTGTAGGAATCGGTTGAATAATTATTTGTTGTGATACACTAGCAGTAAAACCATTTGAAGATGTTGTAAATAAGGTCACATTATAAGTTCCTGCAGTTGTGAAAGTATGAGTTGGGCTAGTTACAGTTGAAATGGTGCTATCGCCAAAATTCCATAAATAAGTAAGTAGTGCGCTACCTCCATTAGATGTATTTGTAAATGTATTTGTTGCGTCAATACATGCTGTTAAAGGAGCAGTAAAACTTGCTGTCGGAACTTGAGAAAAAGAAAACCAACTTATAAAAAGGAAAGGTATTGTAAATTTGAACATACTCTTTTGTGAATAATTAATTCGTAAAGTTATTTAATTTAAAGACTAAAAACAACTAATAAAAGTTGCATGGCCAATAAAAAAACTAATTTCCCTTATGCAAGATTAAAGTAGTAGAATAACCAGGTAGAAAATCAACCGTGGATACACTTCCACCATAACTAATAACTTCCTTTGATCCTACAATGTATTTTGAATTTAAAGAATCATTCTCAGCTGCATCATAATCTGAACCTTTAAGAAGTATGTCAGGCTGTAAATATTTTATCAAGTCCAAAGGAGTTTGCTCATTAAAAACTAAAACTAGATCAACAAAACCCAAAGCTGCGATTAGTAGCATTCTTGCTTCTTCTGTATTAATCGGTCGATTATCAGCTTTATTTAATTTTTTTACTGAATCATCACTATTTACTGCTACAATTAGACGATTTCCAAACTCTGCAGAAGCTGCTAAATAGTGAATATGGCCTAAATGTAAAATATCAAAACAGCCGTTTGTAAAACAAACTTTCTCACCTTTTAACTTCCATGCTACAATTCTTCTCCTTGCCTCCTCTTGAGAAACCAATTTATCTTTGAGGTATTCAAATCGAGTCATTATAGTTTTGTTTTTGAATTAGGCAAACAAAAATAGAATTTTTTACTTTAACAAATTAGTTTGTTCATTTGGAAAAACTAGTGATGGCTTAAAGTTTTTTGCAAGTTCAAAATCCATTAAAGCATAACCAATAATAATAATGACATCATTAACTGCAGCTCTCCTTGCAGCAGGACCATTCAAGCAAATCGTTCCAGAATCTCTTTTTCCTTTTATTACATATGTTTCAAGTCGTTCGCCATTATTAATATTCACGATTTGAACTCTTTCGCCCTCGATTAAATTTGCAGCTTCCATCAACGATTCGTCAATGGTTATGGAGCCAATATAATTCAAATCCGCTTGCGTTATTTTTACGCGGTGAATTTTAGATTTTAAAATATTTATCAACATATTCTTAAAATAGCAGGCAAAAATAATTCAAATTCTCGAATTAGAGCATTAAATTATCAATCAAACGTACTTTATTGCAATATGCAGCGATACAACAAACATTTGAGGTTTGCCAATCATTAGCAGAAGAAAGTGTTTTTTCATCAACGATTTCTAAGTATTCCAATAATAAATTCCCAGATTTAAAAAATTCTATTGCAGCAACTCTTAAAGATTCAGGATTCATTTTTGATTTGTTGTCTTTTACAAATTGTAAGGTTTTATAAATAATTAAAGCAGCTTTAATATCAGACTTACTCAAGTGAATATTTCGGCTGCTCATTGCTAAACCTGATGGTTCTCTCAAGGTTTCGCAAGAAACAATTTCGGTTGAAAAATTAAAATGAGTAACCATTTTTCGAATAATTGCAAGTTGTTGGAAATCTTTTAATCCAAAATAGGCGCGATTCGCTTTTACTATTTGGAATAAATTATGTACAACGTGAACTACACCAATAAAGTGGCCTGGTCGAAATTTACCTTCCATTACATCATCAATACCCTTTAAATCCAATGGAACAAAAGATTCAGTTATTGGGTAGATTTCCTTTATTTCTGGATAAAAAATAATACACTTTTTTTTAGATTCCAATAAAAGTAAATCTGAGTCAAGTGTCCTTGGATATTTCGCTAGATCTTCCTGGCTATTAAATTGCTCTGGATTAATGAAAATACTGATAACAACCCAATCATTTTGTGATAAAGCTTTGTCAACAAGGGATAAGTGGCCAGGATGCAATGCGCCCATTGTTGGAACAAAACCAATTGAAAATCCATTGTCTCGCAATAAACTGAGAGCAGATTTTAAATCCTTTGAAGTAGTAAATAATTTATTTTTAAGCATTCTAAAGTCAAAAATAAAAGACAAAGCTATCGCTTTTCACGAAAGTTCATTTAAAATCCGTAAATTTGTTATCTATTATTATTTAATAAATGGAAAAAAAGAAAGTTCTATTCATCACTCAAGAAATATTTCCCTTTTCACCAAAAACAGAAATATCTTCCACTTCGAGGCGGTTACCGCAAGTAATTCAAGAAGCAGGAAAAGAAATACGTGTTTTTACTCCAAGATTTGGTTCTATTAATGAGCGTCGACATCAATTACATGAAGTTATAAGACTTTCTGGCTTAAATATTTGCATCGATGACAATGATCATCCATTAATCATAAAAGTTGCATCGGTTTCTGCAGCAAGAATGCAGGTGTATTTTATAGATAATGATGAATATTTTAAAAGAAAAACGAATTTACAAGACGAAAAAGGAAAATGCCATCCTGATAATGATGAAAAATCAATGTTTTTCTGTCGTGGAGTTTTAGAAACAGTAAAAAAATTAGGTTGGCAACCCGATATTATTCACTGCCACGGTTGGATGACAGGAATAATGGCGCTTTACATAAAACACATATATAACAAGGACCCTCATTTTAAGGATACAAAAGTGGTTTACAGTTTTTACAATGATAAATTTGATGCTCCTTGGGACAAAAGATTTTCTGAGAAATTGCTTTTTGAAGGGTTTCCTAAAGATCTTGCAGACAACTTTAAAGATACAAGTTTCATAAACGTATCTAAAATTATCACTGACCATTGTGATGGAGTAACTATTGCGGTAGAAAACTTAGAGGAAGATTTACAAACACTTTATGATACTTCAGACTGCCACAAAATAGGATTTTCAAATGAAGAAAATCAAGCAAAAGAATTATCCTTATTTTTTGATAAAGTTATTGAAAATGTTTTAGCTTAAAGCTTTATGTTGTCTTACAAAAAATTCTTTTTCTTTATTTTTATTCTTGCAACACTACTCATTTCTGCATGTAAAAAAAAAGATACGCTTATAGGGAAAGGAGTTTTAAATCCTGATGATTATCTCAATGGAATAACAACAGATACCTTTGAAATAGAAACATATACTATTGCAGAAGATTCAATAATTACTTCAAATCCACCAAATACTGTTTTAGGAAGTTACAAAGATCCAAAGTTTGGAGGATTTAATGCTTCTTTTTACACACAATTTCGTTTGGGGAGTTTAAACCCTGTCTTTGGTGATCCTAGTCAAATTGTCATGGATTCATTTGTTCTCGCATTAAAGTATGTTGGATATTATGGTGACTTAAGTGCTCAAACCTTTGAGATTTATGAGTTAGATGAAGACCTTTCTATCGACTCTAATTATTATTCATTCTCAACTAAAAATGTAAAATCATCTAATTTAGTTCGAATTGGAATGGGGACAATTACACCAAAGCCAAATCAAACTTCAATAGTTGGAGGAGATTCCTTGGATGCACAATTAAGAATTCAGCTGGATACAAATTTTGCTAAAAATCTGGTTTTAGAAGCTAATAATGGAACTGCCTTTTTAACAAATGAGGCATTTATGGCTTTTTTTAAAGGGTTTTATGTCAAAACAAATAATCCCACTCAAGCAAGTGGTCAAGGTGCAGCATTCTATTTTAATTTGAATGATGCGGCCTCAAAACTTACAATGTACTTTAAATTAGCTGGTATTAATAAGACCTTTGATCTTTTAATCAATTCATCTTGTGCAGATTTCACGCATTTAGAAATAAATAATTCTGGGACGAGCATTTCAGCTATTTTGCAAAATCCATCATTAGGGCAAAACGAATTTTATGCTCAAGCATTTAAGCACAGGGCAGTTGTAAAAATAAAACATATTAATAGTCTACCAGCAAACACAATTATTCATAAAGCCAGTCTCACCCTTCCAATTCAATTTCAAACAGGTTATCGCTTTGTACCTGGTGTCAGTATATCTGTGGCAGCAAAATTAAAAAGTACAGATCAGTACTACACAAGTTTAGGAACATATGGTGGGTTTGAAGAGTACGAAAAACACTTTCGCATTGATGTGCGCGATTACATTCAAGCAGTATTAAAAGGTAGTATAGATAATATGGGGCTTGTTATCTCTCCTCGATATTTTATTAATTCTGCAGAAAGAATTATTTTCAATGGTAAAAATACTTCTAACAAGAAGAAACCACAATTAATTGTAACTTATACAACCTTCTAAACTATGTGTGGAATAGTAGCATATATTGGGGAAAAACAAGCTTTTCCTATTGTTCTGAAAGGGTTAAAGCGTTTAGAATATCGAGGATATGATAGCGCAGGTATTGCTTTAATAAACCAAGATCAACTAAACGTATTTAAAAAAGCCGGAAAGGTTAGCAATTTAGAGGAGTTTATGCTTCACCAAGACCATAATGGGACTTCAGGCATAGGTCACACTCGTTGGGCTACACACGGAGCACCAACTGACACGAATGCTCATCCCCATGTTTCTATGGATGGCTCAATAGCACTTATCCATAATGGAATAATTGAAAACTACAATTCTTTAAAGCAAGAGTTAATAAGACAAGGCTATTTGTTTAAAAGCGAAACAGATACGGAAGTACTTGTTCATTTAGTTGATTTCATTAGCAAGAAAGAAAATGTGTGGTTTGGAGAAGCCTTACGTTTAGCACTTTTAAACGTGGTGGGGGCCTATGCAATTGTAGCTATTTCAAAAAACTTTCCCGGTCAAATGGTTGCCGCTCGAAAGAGTAGCCCGCTTGTAGTAGGTATTGGAGAAAATGGAGATTTTTATTTAGCATCAGATGCCACTCCAATTGTAGAATATACAAAACAAGTTGTGTATTTAGAAGATGAGGAAATAGCGGTTATTAAGCTAGGTGAGGAATTAAAAATATACAACATCTCCGACCAAGAAAAAACACCCTACATTCAAGAGCTAGAACTTGAGTTAGAAGCCCTAGAAAAAGGTGGCTACGACCATTTTATGCTGAAGGAAATTCACGAACAGCCTCGCTCTATTCATGATTGTTTCCGTGGAAGATTAAATTCTCAAGAAGGTTGGGTTTCATTAGGAGGCTTAAAAGAGTATGAACAAAAGATGATTCAAGCAAAACGTCTTGTTATTGTCGCTTGTGGAACATCATGGCATGCAGGGCTTGTTGGTGAGTACTTAATTGAAGAATTAGCTCGTATAAATGTGGAAGTAGAATATGCTAGCGAATTCCGCTACCGTAATCCTATTATTAGTGAAGAAGATGTCGTTATTGCAATCTCTCAATCTGGAGAAACAGCAGATACTTTAGCGGCTCTTGAGTTAGCAAAATCTAAAGGAGCAACTATTTTAGGAATCTGTAATGTTGTTGGCTCTTCAATTTCTAGATTGACAGATGGAGGTTCCTACACGCATGCTGGACCTGAAATTGGAGTTGCATCTACGAAAGCATTTACTGCCCAAGTAACTATTTTAAGTCTACTTGCTCTTTCGTTAGCGCATAAAAAAGGAACAATTAGTGAATCAGAATTCCGAATATTAATAGCTGAATTGGAAGCTATTCCTGAAAAAGTACAGCGCGTCTTAGAAAATAATGCTCATATTGAGAAAATTGCCTTAGAATTTAAAGATGTAACAAATGCACTTTATTTAGGAAGAGGAAGTTTATTTCCAGTTGCTCTTGAGGGTGCATTGAAATTAAAAGAGATTTCATACATTCATGCAGAAGGATATCCTGCCGCAGAAATGAAGCATGGACCTATTGCCTTGATTGATGAGAACATGCCGATTTTTGTAATTGCAACTCAGGGAAATTCCTATGAGAAAGTTGTATCAAATATTCAAGAAGTAAAAGCCAGAAAAGGAAAAATTATAGCAATTGTAACAGAGGGAGATGAACAGTTAAATGAAATTGCTGATTACCGGATTGAAATTCCAAAATCTCATGAGTTTTTTGTTCCTATTCTTGCAACAATTCCATTTCAACTTATTTCATATCACATCGCAGTGATGCGCGGTTGCAATGTAGATCAACCAAGAAATTTAGCAAAATCTGTAACGGTGGAATAATTTCAGAAATGGAGGAATTACTGAATTATATTGGGCTTTCATTCACTGCAAGTAAGTTTTTACCTTATTTTCTTATTGTTTTTCTTGGATTATTTTTTTCAAAACTGCTTTACAGGCATATTTCTGCATCTAAAATTATACGCAACATATTTATTACGCTAATTACTATATTGCCATTTGGAATTTATTTTGCGATTAATCCTATTTTTCAGGGAGATTTTTCGAATGAGGGCGTTCTTATTAAGAAGAAGTTAGAATTGCCAAAGAATAACGATTTATTAATTATAGCATTGGCAGATTGCCCTTATTGCATTCAATCTCAAGAAACAGTAAAACTTATTCATCAAAAAAATACAAAAATAAAAGCTGAATACTTAATTGTAAACGGGACAAAGCAAGACTCTATTAGATATGCTCGCATGTTGAATGGTTTTGCAAGCTGTAGAACTATAAAAAATAGCGTTCCTTTAATTCAGACTATTCAAGGAAGCTTTCCCTCATTTATTTTAGTTCAGAATAGTACATTCAAAAAAGTTTGGAATAATAATACTTTTAGCGTCAGAGCATGGGATGAAGTTGTTTCTTGTATCGAATGATTTTTTTCTAATTTTTAGTGAATTCAAGTAATTCAATTTTCAAAATGTTATTTTTGTTCTATGTCAACTAAAATTGGGATTGCTATTCTTGGTTCAACAGGGTCTATCGGAACGCAAGCATTAGAAGTGATAGAAAATCACCCTGATTATTTTGACTTACAAGTTCTTACTGCAGGAAAAAATGCAGACTTATTAATTGAGCAAGCAAAAAAATATCAGCCTAATACAGTTGTTATTGGTGATGAGGA
>Ga0209597_1001293_pt1 | contig 16433 bp, 11 predicted proteins | sample M_140625_MF_Meta_FD_187316 | JGI IMG/M metagenome (GOLD analysis project Ga0209597, IMG submission 187316) | Freshwater microbial communities from Lake Montjoie, Canada to study carbon cycling - M_140625_MF_MetaG (SPAdes) (version 2) | ecosystem: Environmental > Aquatic > Freshwater > Lake... | reverse complement strand
TGGCTATCCGCGCCCTCTGCAGTCGGACGGGCGAAGGGGAGGCCCTGCGAACCAAGAGTGTCTTTAAGCGCCTCCTCTCCCCGGCCCTCTCCTCCATTTGATGTAAGAGAGGGAGTAGGCAGTCGAACCCCGTCACTTCATTCCAAGCTCAAGTCCAGAATCGAATTTGAAATGAACCCCTTTCACCCGCTGAACGAGGGGCTGCCTACTAGGATTGGCGATCCTCTGTTTCGGAATTTGGGTTAGAAATATTTCTGCAACCACAGCAGCGCCTGCTTCAGCCAGTCAAAATTAAACCAGCCGCGCCCGTATCCATAGCATGCCAGCCAAAGCCCTCCAAAGACGGTCGCCCATTCCCATCCCAATTTCCGGTTGGATTTGTCCTGGATAAGCTTCCACGCGCAAAAAAAATTCAGGCCCGCCGCCAGTCCCAGGCCCCACAAAATAATCAGCTGAGCGGTCGGCGCGGAAGAAATCAGCCAGGAGCCGATTTGGGCATGGGTCGCCGCCGGAATCCCCACCAGAATGAGAAAGAGCAGGCTGAAGTTGATGAGCTGGAGGAAAAATCGTTGCATCACAGGCTCCGATCCTCGGATCAGGGGATGCGTTTGCCGATTTTGTACTGGAACATCCGCTTCTGCATCCAGCGCACCGCCAGCAGGTCGTAGAACGAAGCAAACAGACGGTTCCAAACCCCATAATGGCTTTGACCGGCGGAACGCGGATTGTGGCGGACAGGAATTTCAGTGACGGTGAAGCCCTCGATTTTGAAGAGCGTCGGCAGAAACCGGTGCATGCCTTTGAAAAATTTGAGATCCGCCACGCACTCGCGCCTGAAGGCGCGGTAGCAGCAGCCGGCATCAGTGACATTTTCTCCGGACAGCTTGTTCCGTACCCAGTTGGCAATGCGCGAGGAGGCGATGCGCACGAAGTTGTCGCCCTCGCCGCGCGCGCCAATTCGTGAACCGCAGACGCAGTCCGCCTTCTCCAGCGCCTGGACGAACTCCGGCACGTCCCGCGGATCATTTTGCAGGTCGGCGTCGAGCGTGATGATGTAGCGGCCGCGGGATTCCTTCATGCCCGCCCACAAGGCCGCCGACTGGCCGCAGTTGAACGCAAACCGCAGCCCGCGCACGCGCGCGTCGTCGGCCGCGAGCTCTTGCAACACCGCCCAAGAATTATCGGAGCTGAAATCATCCGCGATGAGGATCTCGTAGGACCGGTTCAGCGGGTCGGTCGCCTCGCGGATGGCCGCCACCAGGGCGCGAAGATTATCCTGCTCATTGTGGCAGGGGATGACAAAGCTGAGATCGACCGATGGGGTTTCAGCGCTCACGGTGCGGATACTTTTCAGAAATCGCCCCGCGGCAGCAAGCGAAAAGGCTCACCACGAGTAATGCACCGTGTAGGTCACGCGGCGCTCCTCGTCGGGTTTCACCATCACGCGGAACTCAACGGTCTGCGCGTCCTTCTTCACGAACGCGTCCGATGCAGCGGGGATGCTCCAGTTGCTCCAGCGGTAGAGGGGCTCGACCACGCGGATTTCCACCGGGGCGTCCATCTTGCGGTTGCGAAGTTTGATTTCAAAGGTCTCCTCCATCCATTTTTCAGCGGTGTCCACGCGGAAATTCGTCTGCTTGCGCTCGCCCACGAGGTCGAAGGCGTTGCCGGTGGTCACGCGGATCGTCTCGTTGCGGGGCGTGTGGTCGATTTCATTTTCGCCCACAAATTGCAACTGGCCGTCGCTGTCGCGCCGGTAGAAGCGCAGCTTGCCTTTCGGCAGCGCGAGGCCGAGCTGGTTGGTCTCCGCGTTCTTGAACTCGCGCTGGATGATGATTTTTTTATTGTCGCTCTGGCCGTAACCCTGATCGTAATTCAATCCGTAAAAGCGCTGGCCCGCTGCGCCCTCATAAACGTAGAGCGTCGGGGCGAACAGGTTTTCGGCATGGACGAACTCCACCTGCTTGGTCTCGTGATCGTGCAGCGTCGTCGGGCGGGCGATGGAGTACAGATGGAATTCGTCGAAGGCCTTCTCGGTGACCGAGGAGGCCCCGTCTAAGTTCATGGCCATGGCTCTGCGAGCCAAGCCCAGCTGCATCGGCTGGTTTTGCGGCTGGATTTTGTTCACATCGCCCGCCATCAACTTGATCCTGGCATTCTCAAACGTTTTGCCGCTCTGGTTGTTCATGGTGATCCAGCCGACCAGATCCACGCGGTCGCCCTTTTCGGGCGAGACCAGATTGTAGCTGGCGCTCCAGTCGAGGCCTCCGGTCACGTAGCCGACTTCGGCGTCGAATCGTCCGGGCGTGTCGGATTGCAGCAGCCAGTTGAAAGCCGGTTTGAGGAGGGTGTCGCTGCCAAGGTCGGGAAAGAGCGGCTGGCCTGGCAGCGCGAATTGCAGGGCGCCATTTACCTCAATGATCGGCTGTCCGCTGCCGCCGCCAGGAATAAAACCGCTGCGGACCACTTTCCCGCGGATGAGCTCGCGGGTCTGCGTGTTGTCCTTCAGGCGGACATTTTGGAAATCAATCGTCCGGCCTTCGAACAGCGAGAGCAGCAGTTCCTGCGAGACAGGGTCGTTGCGGTAATTCTGTTCGAGGATCTGCAGGGCGTGCTTGCCCGCCGGGTCGCGGAGGATCACCGAGTCCGGCTCCACCTGTGCGGTGGCATCGGAGTAGCGCACCGCGTTCGGGCCGGCCTTCAGGTCCAGCGGCACGGTGTCGCGCACCACGGCGAAATTCTGGTTGTAGAGGGTGAGGGCCGGTTCAGCGGCGGCGCCCAGTGCAGCCGCGCCCAGGATCATCAGCGACGTGAGTGTTTTCATAATGTGTACTGTGTGAGCAACCCAAACCCAATAACGGCCTGTCGGGGCTTTTATTTCCCCGGTGGAATCCGCGTATCCCGGCCCGCCGCTGCGGTTAGCGGGATGGTGTTTCTTCCGGTTTATTCCGGAAATCAATCTCGCGGCCTTTCCAGCAGGCCGCGCCGATGTGATTCATCAGGCCCAGCCGGTAGCGCCACGATACCCCATAAAACGGATTGTTCGTTGGCCAGAAGGAAAGGATGTCCACCCCGATCTCCTGGGCCATGGCGATGGCTTTTTCGATGTGATCCGGATGGTCGTTCCAATTGAACAGAAGATATTTCCATTCCAGGATCGGCTCGCGGACGCCGCGCGCGTTGCGATAGGCCACCATATCCCGCATGGCCGCGTAGGCTTTCTCAAAATTGCCGCCCTTCATGTAGCGATCGCTCATGGCATTATTTATGCCGTGCACGGAAAAAAGGATGTGGCTTAGCGAGAGCGCCGCCTCGCGCTTGGCGTCTGTGTTCAACAGGACGCCGTTGGTGGAAACCACGATGCGGCAGTCTGGGTTCTTTGCGCGCAGGAGCGGCAGTTCCTTCCCGATGTTCGGCGAGAGGAACGGTTCGCCGAGGTTCAGGTAAAAGATCTGCTGCATCCCCAGGCGCGCCGCGAGATCCGCCATCTGGCTTAGCTCGGCCAGCGGCATTTGTTTGCCGACGCGGAGGCTCGCCGCGGTCTCCCGGGCGCAGCCGATGCAGTCCACATTGCAGATGACCGTGTTCTCCAGCAGCATTCCCCGATAAGGCAGCCGCGGGGTCGCCGGCGCGGTCTGGCCCCTGGCCATCCGCCGGAAATCGCCGCAGCGCACACAGGTCGGGATCGGGACCTTTCCACGAGTGAGATCGGCCGTGAATTTTTGTGATACCGGGCCGTAAAACACCTCCTCGAAGGTGTTCTTCCGCAGATCCCCGAGATGCCCGCTGCCGTCGTAGTCCTGGCAGCTGCACGACACCGTCAGGTCGGAGTTGATCGTGATCCCATATTCCGATTCGCCGATCAGCGCGTCGCAATAAAAGTTGCGGCCGGTGATCCGGGCGCGCCACTCGTGCCACTTTACCAGGAGATCCCGGAGGAAATCGCTGACCCGCCAGTTGAAGCGGGACTTGGGATCGCGATTTCTGCGGAGAGCCGGCGCGGGCGGATCAGATAGAGTGGCCATGATAAAAAAGGGACGGTATTTAATTTACCAGCTGATACCAATTGTTGCGCTGGCGCGGCTCCAGGCCGAGGTCCTGGATGAGCCGGTGCATGTCCGGCACGGTCATGCGGAAGGTCGCGCCCGCCTGCGACACGACATTTTCCTCCAGCATGATGCTGCCCAGATCGTTCGCGCCGTATTTCAAGGCCACCTGCCCGATCTCCAAGCCCTGGGTGACCCAGGAGCTTTGGACGTTCTTGAAATTATCCAGATAAATCCGGCTCAGCGCCTGCATCCGCAGATATTCATGCGCCCCCACCGTGGGGGCCCGCAGCTTGGTGTGCTCGGCCTGAAATGTCCACGCGATGAACGCGGTGAAGCCCTTCGACTTATCCTGCTGCGCCCGCAGCCGTTCCAGATGTTCAATGCGGTCCTCCACCGTCTCCACATGACCGAACATCATGGTGGCGCTGGAAGCCAGGCCCAGGCGATGCGCCACGTCCATCACCTCCAGCCAGTCATCGCTCATCGCCTTGAGCGGGGCGATGCGCTGCCGCACGCGGTCCACCAGGATCTCCCCGCCGCCGCCGGGGATGGAGCCGAGGCCGGCCTTCACAAAATCCTGTATGAGGGTTTCCAGCGGTTCATTGAACACCTCGCGGAAATGGATGAACTCGCTCGGGCTGAAGCCGTGGATGTTGAATCCGGGGAACTTGTTTTTGACATGCGATAGCAGGTCGAGATACCACTGCTTGGTCAGCTTGGGGTGATGGCCGCCCTGGATCAGCATCTGCGTGCCGCCGCAGGCGAGGGTCTCCTCGATTTTCTTGTCCAGCTCCGGGAGGGTGATGACATAGGCGTCGTCCTCCTTCTCCGTCCGGTAAAAGGCGCAGAACTTACAATACACATTGCACACGTTGGTGTAGTTGATGTTCCGGTCCACGATGTAGGTGACGATCTTGTTGCCGCGCCCGTCGAAATCCGGCGTCTTGGCCAGCTGCCGCCGCCGGTCAGCGAGCGCGCCGAGCTCTTCGAGCGGCAGGGTGTAAAGGCGCCTCGCCTCGGCGGCGTTGATGCGCCCGCCCGTCCAGACTTTTTGGAGCAACTCGTCCAATGACGCGTCGTAGATCACGCCGGAAAGCTAACAGATTGTTTCGGGTCCACAAGCCGCTCTCGCGTATGCCGTGAGGACTCACGCCGGCACTGCGGTGGAGATTTTTTGAACTCGGAATGGCGTTGATTTAGAAAATGCAACGGATGCGGGCAAATGATAACACAACTCGATCAAAAAAGTTCCCTGGTAGCGCGGGCCGTCCCCTGCCCGCCGCTATTCCCAACCCGCGTCACCTGATGCCCCGGGACGGCGCGCACGGAGTGACGCGCCCTACCGCGCTGGCGCGAACTCGTATTTCGGAGTTCGGTTTATTCCGCGGTTGAGGGGGAAGATGGATTTGGCCCGGCGTGCTCCTTCGCGATCAGCATGTAGATGGCGGGGATCACCAGCAGGGTGAACAGCGTGCCCAGCGTCATGCCGGCCACGAGGACGAGGCCGATGGAGTTGCGTGCGGCGGCGCCCGCGCCGCTGACGAGGATCAGCGGGATATTGCCGGCCACGGTGGCCACGCTCGTCATGAGAATGGGGCGCAGGCGGAGCAGCGAGGCCTCGCGCACGGCCTGGAGCTTGGAGCGTCCCTGCCGCTGCAGCTCGTTGGCGAACTGGACGATGAGGATGCCATTTTTGGTGACGAGGCCGATGAGGGTGACGAGGCCGACTTGCGAATAAATATTCAGCGTGGTGGTCCAGCCCTGGGTCCAGAACGGCAGATTGGGATTGGGCATTTTCAGGAAACAGAAAATAAGAGCGCCGAACATGGCGAGCGGCATGGATCCCAGGAGGATGATGAACGGATCCCGGAAACTGTTAAACTGGGCGGCCAGCACCAGGAAGATCATCACCAGCGCCATCACAAACGCCGGCAGAAACTTGTTGCCTTCCGTCCGCAGCTGGCGCGATTCCCCGGTGTAATCCAGCTTGTAGCCGTCCGGCAGGATTTTTGCGGATTCTTTCTCGAAGAATTTCAAGGCCTCATCCAGCGGGCGGATGGCGACGCCGCTGAGCATGACGGCATTGAGCTGCTGGAACCGGTTGAGGGTGCGCGGGGTGGTGTGTTTCACCAGCGTGGCAAAGGTGCTGATGGGGATCAGCTGGCCGTTCGGGCCCTGGACGTAGCTGTTGCCCAGCTGCTCGGGATTCAGGCGCTCCCGGCGGTTCAACTGCGGAATCACCTTATAACTGCGGCCGGCCAGGCTGAAGCGGTTCACAAAGTTGCCGCCCACGAGCGCCGCCAGATCCGAGCCGACCGAGCGCAAGTCCAGCCCGAGCGCAGCCACCTTGTCCCGGTCGATCACCAGCTCCATTTCCGGCTGGTCAATCTTCGTGTCGATGACCGGCGGAAAGGCGAACATCCCGTTGGTCGCCGCCATCTGCTGCAATTGTTGCGCGTACCGCAGGATCTGCTCCGGCTCGGCGGTGGAGGACAAAACAAAGTTCACCGGGAAATTATCCCCCCCGGGAATAGGCGAGGGCGTGACCATGAGCAGGCGGATGCCAGGGATTCGGTTTACCTGCGCTTGCGCTTCCGGAACAATCTGGGCCGCCGTCCGTGAGCGTTCGCTCCAGGGCTTGAGCACCATGCCCCCAAAACCGCTGCCGGGCTGGGTGAGCTGGAAGGACTGGTCCGTTTCCGGAATGGTCTTGAATGCCACACCCGCCACGTCGGCGTAAAAGGACGTCTGGTCGATGGTCGAGTCCGCCCCGGATTCCACAATCCCGAATATGATGCCCTGATCCTCCGCCGGGGCCAGCTCGGCAGGCGACTGCCAATACAGCAAAAACGCAAGCAAGCTCAAAGCCGCCCAGACGACATAAATCGCCGGGCGCGACGCAAGGGCATAGTCCAACACGCGCCCATAAAAGTTTTTGGCGCGATCAAACTGGCGATTGATGTGCCCGGTAAACCCATGGTCTTCCCGGCCGGCATCTAGCAGCCGCGACGACAGCCAGGGCGACAGCGTCAACGCGACAATGCCGGAAATGAACACAGCGCCCGCCAGCGTCAGCGCAAATTCTCGGAACAGCGATCCGGTCAGCCCCCCCTGAAAGGCGATGGGCGCATAGACCGCCGCGAGCGTGAGGGTCATGGCAATAATCGGGCTGACGAGCTCGCGCGCCCCCAGCAGCGACGCGTTCAACGGCGTCAGACCCTCGCGGATGTGGCGCTCAACATTTTCGACGATGACGATGGCGTCGTCCACCACCAGCCCCACGGCGAGGACGATTGCCAGCAGCGTGAGCAAATTCAGAGTGAAGCCCAGCAGCTGCATGAAGAAAACCGCGCCGATGAGGGAGATGGGGATGGCCAGCAGCGGGATCAGCACCGACCGCAGGGATCCGAGAAACAAGAAGATCACGAGGGAGACGATGACCAGCGTCAGGGTGAGGGTGTGGATCACCTCGTGGATGGCGTCGCTGATGTATTTGGTGGCGTCGTAGGCAATCCGCCCCTGCAGGCCGGTGGGCAGGTCCCTCTGCAGTGAAGCCATTTCCTGGCGCACGCGCTGGATGACGTCCAGCGAGTTGGCATTGGGCAAAGTCCAGATACCCATAAAGACCGCCTTCTCGCCGCTGAAGCGCACCTCCGTGTCATAATCCTCCGCGCCGAGCGACACGTCGGCCACGTCGCGCAGGCGCACCAGCTGGTCACCGGATTGGCGGAGGACCAGGTCCTGGAATTCCCGGATAGAGCGCAGGTCGGTGTTCGCCGTCAGGTTCACCTGCACCAGCGACCCCTTGGTATGCCCGGCGGCGGAGAGAAAATTATTTTTGGCCAGCGCCTCGCGAACTTGGCCGGGGCTGATGTTGAAAGCCGCCAGCCGATCGGTCTTCAGCCAGATGCGCATGGCGAAGGTGCGGCCGCCTAAGATGTCTGCGCGCTGCACTCCCTCGACCGCGGTCAGCCGCGGCTGCACGATGCGGACGAGGTAATCCGTGATCTGGTTCGGCTCCAGGATGTCCGACGTGAAGCTGAGATAACAGGAGGCGAATTGGGAATCGGCCGACTCAATATTGATCACCGGCACTTCAGCCTCCGGCGGGAGATCGTTCCGGACCTGGCTCACCTTGGAGTTAATTTCAGAGAGAGCCTGATTCGCATTGTAGTTTAGCTTCAGTCGCGCCGTGATGGTGGAGAGGCCCAGGGCGCTGCTGGATTTGAGGTATTCGATGCCGTCGGCGGCGGCGATGGCGCGTTCCAGCGGCTGGGTGACGAAGCCGCGCACCAGTTCCGCGCTCGCGCCCACGTAGGTAGTGGTGATGGTGACGGTGGCGTTTTCGCTCCGCGGATATTGACGGACGGTGAGCGAACGGATGGCGGAAAAACCCGCGATCAAGATCACAAGGTTCACCACGATCGCCAGCACGGGCCGGCGGATAAAAAGGTCGGTGAAAGATTTCACGCGTTTCGATGGGTCAGATTAACCGTTGGGCGGGTTGGGGGTGGTGCTGGGGCGGGGGGCGGGTTCTTCGCTCACCACCACTCCCGAGCCATTGCGCAATTTGAACACTCCCGAGCTCACCACCCGGTCGCCCGCTTTGAGGCCGGACAGGATGCTCACGAAATCCCCCAGCGCCCGTCCGGTGCGGACGAACTGCTGCCGGGCTACCCGGTTGGTGGAGCCGGCCTGGAATTCAATCACATAAACCGAATCCCCAAATGGCGCGCTTAATATAGCCGTCGCCGGCACCGCCAGCACCCTCTGTTCCCCCGGCAAAACCACCTCCATCCGGGCAAACATCCCCGGGCGCAGCAGCTGGTTCGTGTTTGCAAACGTCGCCTGCACCCGCACGGCGCGCGTCAGAGCATCCAATTCGGGGTTGAGAGCCGTGACGGTGCCGGTGAATTTCTCGCCGGGGTAGGCGTCGCTGGCAACCTGGACGACCAGGCCGGTCGCGAGCTGGGACAGGGTCTGCTGCGGGAGCGAAAAATCGGCATAGACCGGCGCGAGGGATTGCAGGGAGACCACCGGCTCCCGCGCATTCAGGGATTCACCCAGATTGACCCGCCGGATGCCCAGCCGGCCGGCAAAAGGAGCTCGCAGGGTTTTCTTTTCGATGACCGCGCGAATCTGGTCGGCATTCGCCTGATCCTGTTTCAATGCCGCCTCCGCCGTGTCCACCTCGGATTGGGAGACCACCTTGCTCTCCCGCAACTGGTGCAGTCGAGCCAGATTGAGTTGGGCCAGCTCGGCCTCCGCCTGCGCGGCCCGCAGCTGGGCCGCCTCCAGAGTGGTATCCATCCGCACCAATAAATCCCCCGGCGCCACCATCGCGCCCGATTCAAAGGCGATTTCCGTGATGGTGCCAGCCACTTCCGGGGCCACCGTCACCCCCTGCACGGCGCTGATGGACCCGACCGCGGAGAGGGTCTCCTGCCAGCGCTGCTCCCCTGCCACGGCGGCGGAGACCGCTTCCGGCGGCATCTGGAAGTTCCGGGCGAACCCGATCATTTTGCCGATCTGCAGGGCCTTCACGCCCGCCAGCACGGCCACAATGGCGGCTGACAAAGCCAGGGCAATCATCATCTTCTTTTTCATAATCAGGGAATCGTTCCAATCCTCTCAATCCGTTTTTTTCTTTGCGCCCGCACCCGCGAGAAACAGGGCCACGATGCGGCGGGCATTTTTTTTGTCCAGCATCACGTCGCGCAGGACCAGATGCGAGGTGAGATAGGCATTCACCAGCCCGTAAAAACCGAACGCCATCTCCCGGCTTTGGAAGCGCTTTCTTAGCTCGCCCCTCTTCTGGGCGCCCGCGATGAGCGCATGGACAAAATCAAAATTGCGAGCGCACTTGTCCGCATAGTCCAAGCCCGCCGGCAGCTCGCCCGGCGCGGCAAACATGGTGGCAAAGGAAATCCGCATCAGCTCCCGGTTCTGATGGAAATAATCGAACAGCACGGCCAGGATGCCCTCCAGCTGCCCCCGGATCTCCCGCGACTGTTCCGCCGCCGCGCGCATCAGGCGGTAGCGCTCGTCGTGCGCCTCATGCACCAGCGCCTGGAACAGGCCCTCCTTGTCCTTAAAATGATAATACAGCGCCGGCTTGGAAAGGCCCGCGTCGTCCACGATGGACTGCACCGACGCGGCCGCGTAGCCGCGGTTGGCAAAATGCCGTAGCGCCGCGCGCAGCAGCAGCAGCCGGGTCTGGGAATGGGGAACGGGACGGGCCATAAACTTACCGAACGGTAGGTAATTGCCCCCTGCCTGTCAAAGATTTTTACGTCCATCAGGGACTCCGCAGGAAAAAATAAAACGGTATCTCATCCGACCGGAGAAGAATAGTGGCTCCTTTTAGTAAACGGGGTGAGCTTTGCTCGCAGCAACGGAGGGGGTGTGCGTTTCTCAACTTTTTTGGATATGGCTCCAGAGGTAGGACTCGAACCTACAACCACACGATTAACAGTCGCGTGCTCTACCATTGAGCTACTCTGGAACGCAATTGGTCGGGTACTTTACAAACGGGTGTGCGGCTCGTCAAACCGATTCAGTCATTAAATCTGGCAATCCGGGCAATAAAAAGTGCTGCGGGCCGCTTGAACTCCGCGCCGGAGGGGGGTTTTGCAGCGGGGACAGGGCTGGCCGGCGCGGCCATACACCCTCAACCGTTCCTCATAGTGGTCGGGCGTCCCGGTCGCGCGACCAAAATAAAATAGGCCGTCCGACCGGTCTCCGGTAAAATTCAGGGGCACCCGGCTGCCCGACCGGATCGCTGCGGCTAATACATGGCGCAGAGCCCTCCAGAGTCGCGCCGCCTCCTCCTCCGTCAGCTGGTGGGCCGCCCGGACGGGGGAGATGCGGGCGTGGAACAGCGCCTCACTCGCGTAGATATTGCCCACCCCGGCGACCAGGGACTGATCCAGCAACTTGACCTTGATCGCCTGGCGCGAGCGCTGCAGGGCTTCCCAAAAAGATTTCGGGTGGAAATCGTCGCCCAGCGGCTCCGGCCCCAGGCCGGCCAGGGCCGAGTCATTCAGCGTTATCCTCCCGAACAAGCGCGGGTCCTCATAAATGAAGCGATTCCGGCCCAGGTCAAAAACCACCGCCGCGTGTTGTGGCAGCGGCTGGCGTTTCCCGGCCAGAAACATTCGCCCCGTCATGCCTAAGTGACCGACCAATCGAAGGGGGCTGCCCGAGGACCTGGGGCGCACTTGAAACAAGAGATATTTCCCGCGCCGTTCAAGGCCTTCAAAGGTGGCTCCCCGCAGGGCGCGTTGGAACGTCCGCAGCGGAGTGGAGCCCAGGACTTTTTTGCGGAGCACCTGGACGCCTCGGACGGTCTGGCTCCTCAAGAGGGGGCGCAAATGGCGCGTCAGTATTTCAACTTCGGGCAGTTCGGGCATGAGAAGGAGAAAGCCGGTTCCACCTATAAAAACAGGGCGTCATATGCGGAATATTTCAATTTTAAAAACGCGCTCACCGAGGCGCCCGGCATCCCGGCGCAAAACGGGCCTCATCCGGGATGCTCGCTCCGCTGCGGGGGGAAATCAGCTGACCAAGGTACCGACTTTTTCGCCCAGGACCACCCGGCGGAGGTTGTGCGGACGGCCAAAATCGAAAACGATGATCGGCATTTTATTATCCATGCACAGCGAGAAGGCGGTTGAATCCAAGACCTTGAGCTGGCGCTGCAGCGCCTCTAGATAAGAGATTTCCGCGAACCGTTTCGCCTTGGGGTTTTTCTTCGGATCGCTGTCGTAAATGCCGTCCACCTTGGTGGCCTTCAAAATCACTTCCGCGCCGATTTCGTTCGCGCGCAGGGCGGCGGCTGTATCGGTCGAAAAATAGGGGTTCCCCGTGCCGCCGCCGAAGATCACCACCCGGCCCTTTTCCAGGTGCCGCACGGCGCGGCGCCGGATGAAGGACTCAGCCACTTCAGCCATGGCGATGGCGCTCTGCACCCGGGTGGGCGACCCAAGCTTCTCCAGGGCATCCTGGAGGGCGAGCGCATTGATGACGGTTGCCAGCATGCCCATGTAATCCCCGGTGGCGCGCTCGATGCCACGCTCGCTGCCGCTCAATCCGCGGAAAATGTTCCCGCCTCCCACCACCACCACCACTTGCACGCCGAGTTGGCTGACCTCGCGGATCTGCCCGGCCATGTGCTGCACCGCCTCCGGTGAAATGCCGATGCCGTTTTTGTCCCCGAGCGATTCGCCGCTGAGTTTGAGGAGGACGCGGGAATATTTGGATTTTTTGGTTTTGGCGGTGGTCATAAGCATGAAAGAGGGCGGCGCATCGAGCCCATTGTAAACAGCCGGCTTTCGCTAGGTCAATTCAAACGCAGCCCATCCAAACGCATTCCCTCACTCGGCTTCCTCTCTCCGCCCTCGCCTCCCATGGGTGAGGCGAGGGAGAAAACGGCGGCGGCGTCTATGGCAGTTCAACTGAACCTTGGGACATCGGCGGGTAGGGCGGGCCGTCCTCTGCCCGCCGCGGTTGCCAACCCGCGTCACCTGATGCCCCGGGACGGCGCGCACGGAGTGACGCGCCCTACCTAACAGGAATCCAGCGAGGGAGGTGGCCGGTCCGTGGGTCGATCCATCCGGATCCAGACATCCTTCATTCATCGGGATGTATCCGGTCGGCTCTTGCTACTGAAGCTGGGGTAAAAATAAAGCGATCCGCTTGCGTAAAAAAGTCCGCTGGTAGGGCGGGCAGTCCTCTGCCCGCCGCGGTTGCCAACCTGCGTCACCTGATGCCCCGGGGCGGCGCGCACGGAGTGTCGCGCCCTACCTGACCGCCATCCCGCGTGGGCGGCGGCCGGTCCTTGGGTCGATAAATCCAGATCCATACATCCTTCATCCACCCGAATGTATCCGGTCTGCTCTTGCTACTGAAGCTGGTGTAATAACAAAGCGATCCGCTTGCGCAAAAAAGTCCGCGGGTAGGGCGGGCAGTCCCTTGCCCGCCACGGTTGCCAACCCGCGTCACCTTATCCCTCGGGGCGGCGCGCACGGAGTGTCGCGCCCTACCTGTCCCACCGTTGCCAAGAACGGCCAGAGGGGCGCTGTCTGTAAAGCAGGGAAGCGGGGTTGTCCCTTGGGGCTAAGTTTGAAACGGTTTCACCGCCTCGGCACACCGGCCGCACAGGGTGGGATGTTCCGGATTCCGGCCGAGATCCGTTTCCCAATGCCAGCAGCGCTCGCATTTCTGTCCGTCGGCTTTGGACACCACGGCGGTCACAGGCGCTCCGGGCTCCTCCTGCAGCCGGACCTGGGAGACGTTGAGCAGTTCGCGCAAGGATTCAAGATGGCCCTGGGCCTGCGCCCAGAGGGGGCCGGAGCCTTGGAGGGTGATCTGGGCCTCCAGCGCCTTGCCGATGTGTTTTGCCTGGCGGGCTTTTTCCAGCACGGGAAACGCCAGAGCGCGCAGCGCAAATAAACTGTTCCACGCCTCGCCCTCGGCCGGCAAACGCGTAAAGCCGCCCGGCTTCCATTCGCTTTCATGCACGGACTGGGTCGGCTTGCCCGGCACAAATTCCCAGGCCTCGTCCGCGGTGAAAGCCAGGATGGGCGAGAGCATCTGGCACAGGCCGGTCACCAGCCGGTGCAGCACGGTCTGCGTGGAGCGGCGGCGCGGCGCATTCGCAGCATCGGTGTACAGCCGGTCCTTGATGACATCGTGGTAAATCGAGGAAAGCTCCACGGCGATGAACTGGCTGAGCTTTTGATAAACCACGTGGAATTCGTATTGGTCGTAGGCGGCGAGGACCTCGGCCTCGAGCTTCATGAACTCGCCCAGGATCCAGCGATCCAGGCCGGTGAGCTGGTCCTCAGCCACGGTGTCCCGCGCGGGATCAAAATCGTAGAGGTTGGAAAGCTGATAGCGCAGCGCATTGCGGATGCCGCGGTAGGTTTCGCTGACCTTCTGGATGCGCTCCTCGCTCACGACGATATCGCTGCGGTAATCCTGCGAGGCGACCCACAGCCGCACAACATCCGCGCCGTATTTCTTCACGTAGGCCTCGGCGGTCTGGGGTTTTTCGTAGGCGCCCTGCTTGCTCTTGGAGATTTTTTCGCGGTCGGCGTCCACCATGAAGCCGTGGGTCAGCACGGTCTTGAACGGCGCCGCCCCGTTGCCGGCGAGCGAGAGCAGCAGCGAGGATTGAAACCAGCCGCGATGCTGGTCGCTGCCCTCGAGATAGACATCCGCCTGCCAGAGCGGCCGGGCATCGGGCGACGAGCGACGGGCGTTGAGTTCGGGGCGCTGCATCAGCACCGCCCGCGAAGAGCTGCCGGAATCGATCCATACGTCGAGCGTGTCGGTGGATTTGGCCACGGCCTCGGCGCCCTTCCAATCCGCTGGCCTCACGAGCGCCCACAGTTCGGCGGCGGATTTCTCAAACCACACGTTGGAGCCGTTCTGCTGAATGAGGTCGGCGGCTTTGAGAACGATGCGGGCGTCGAGCATCGGCTCGCCGCTGGCATTGTAAAAGGCGGGAATGGGCACGCCCCAGGTGCGCTGGCGGCTGATGCACCAGTCGGGCCGGGATTGCACGGCCCCCTTGATCCGGTTGACCCCCCAGTCGGGAATCCATTTCACCCGGTCAATCTCGGCAAGCGCCTGTTCCCGAAATCGGTCGTGGTCGATGCGGATGAACCACTGATCCATCGCGCGGAAGATCACCGGGGTTTTGCTGCGCCAGCAGTGGGGATAGCTGTGATGATAATTTTCCTGGTGCAGGAGCGCGTGGCGGACGCGGAGCTCGTGCAGCACCGCCTCGTTGGCGTCGCTTTTACCATGTTTTTCCAGGATGGATTTGCCGAGCAACCCGGCGGGCATCTGTTGTTCGGCGGGCAATTCGCTGGAGTGGGCCAGACGTCCGTCGTCGTCCACCGGCGAATAAATCGGAAGCCCATGCTGACGGCCGAGGGCGTAATCGTCCAGCCCGTGGCCGGGGGCGATGTGCACGAAGCCCGTGCCGGTGTCGCTGGTGACGAAGTCGGCGGCCAGAGTTTTACCGGTGCGCTGGCAGAATGGATGCTGGTATTCCAGGGTGGCGAGCTGCCCGGCCGGGAACGGCGTTTCCGAATAATTCGCCCACCCGCATTTTTCTGCGAGGGCCGGCAGCAGCCCCCGGAAGACAATCAGGTTCTCGTCGCCCACCTGGGCGGAGACGTATTGAAGTTTCTCGTTGTAGGCGACCGCCAGATTGGCGGGCAGCGTCCACGGCGTCGTGGTCCAAATCACGATGGCCGTCTTGGGCTGGCCCACCACGGGGAACTTCACAAATACGCTCTGGCTGGTGTGATCGGCGTATTCGACCTCGGCCTCTGCCAAAGCGGTGCGGCAGGGGATGCTCCAATACACCGGCTTCTTGCCGCGATACACAAACCCCCGGCCCACGATGTCCGCAAACAGGCGCAGCTCGTCCGCCTCGTATTCCTTGTGGAGCGTCAGATAGGGATTATCCCAGTCCCCGAGGACGCCCAGCCGCTGAAATTGCGTCCGCTGCAGGTCGATGTACTTGCGCGCATAGGCTTCGCAGGCTTTGCGGATTGTGGAGGCATCCACGGACGTGTCGCCGGCCTTGCGCATGTCCTGGGAAACCTTGAATTCAATCGGCAGCCCGTGACAATCCCAGCCGGGAACATAGGGCGCGCAGAAACCGCGCAGGGTCTTGTATTTGAGAAGGATGTCCTTGAGGATTTTATTGAGCGCCGTGCCGATGTGGACATCGCCATTGGCAAAGGGCGGTCCGTCGTGCAGCACGAATCGCTCAGCCTCCGCCCGACCTGCTTGAATCCGGCTATACAACTGGGTGGCCGTCCAGGCCTGGAGACGTTCCGGCTCCCGCGTGACCAGATCGGCCCGCATCGCAAAGTCCGTGAGGGGTAGGTTGAGTGTGTCTTTGTATTCCATGATCGGAGGCGGAAGCTAACAGCGGACAAAAACGGTGTCAACGTACGCACGGGACCGTTTTGAACCTCCCCGGGCGGCAGACGGAGCCCGCCGGATCGGTTTTGTTGGAAATTCAGCGGGCAAACCGCGGAACCGCTCCCCAACCCGGGGAGATCTGGGCAAAAAAAACCGGGTCAAGCGGTCAGAAGATGACCGAGAGACCCGGGGAATTTAGAATGAGTAAAACGTGGGATCACGGAGAACTCCAATCTGCGCCTTTACCAGAGCGCAAATCGAAAACCTAAAATCAAAGATCGTTGTCGCCTGCCTTACTGACTTTCTGAGTGACTTACTGAGCCCTGCGACGACAAGATTAAATCAATATTTCTAATTTTTGTCAACATAGATTTGGAAGTATTAGCAATACTGTTTAATATCGCCGCGGCGGATTATGGCGGTTCATGCGGGGCG
>Ga0209597_1001291_pt1 | contig 16454 bp, 11 predicted proteins | sample M_140625_MF_Meta_FD_187316 | JGI IMG/M metagenome (GOLD analysis project Ga0209597, IMG submission 187316) | Freshwater microbial communities from Lake Montjoie, Canada to study carbon cycling - M_140625_MF_MetaG (SPAdes) (version 2) | ecosystem: Environmental > Aquatic > Freshwater > Lake... | reverse complement strand
CTTTCCGCCCATGGCTTCGATGATCTCGGTAAAAGTCCTTTGCATATGCGCCGCCTGACGCAGTTCATGCTCCGACCATTTCCAATGAAAACGTAAAACAGGAATCCCCCATTTATCTTTCACGTTAGGATCCAAATCACAGAAGGAATCCTCATTGGGAATCATTTCCCCTCGCCCAGAGAAGCCCATCGAAGAACCATAAAAGCGACGCACTTCTTCCTTATATTTGCGACCGTATCCTTTGGTTCCAGCGCCCGCACCCATCGCAGGCATGCGCCTACCAGACGCGAATTCAACATGGTAGCCGCGTGCAAATCCCAGTTTCCCAGCGGCCTGTTCCTTGTAGAGCCACCAAGGAATGTACACATGCCCGCCTGCCCCCTCTTCGTTGTGCACCGGGAGATTTTCTAGCGCCGGAATTTGCCCTCCCAAATTCGCGCCCACCGTATCCATAATGTACTTGCCCACTAATCCGCTCGAGTTTGACAGCCCTTTCGGAAACCTCGCCGATTGGGAGTTCAGGAGAATACGCGCGGATTCCGCAGAGCTCGCCGCAAGAATCACCACGCGGCCCTTGACCGAGACTTCCTTGCCCGTGGTCTTATCCACAAACGAGACCCCTGTGGCTTTTCCGTTTTGATCCACCGTGACTTCTCTCGCCATCGCATTGGGGAGAATGTCCAAATTGCCTGTGGCAAGCGCCGGTGGCAGATGGACCGTGGTGGACTGATAATTAGCCTTTATTGAGCAACCCCGCCCACAATCCGTTGCCCAAAAACAGGCCGCACGCGCGCGCATCGCCTCGGCAAGGATTCGCTGGGCCCGTTCATTGCCGGGATGCAACTTGGCAGGAATATTTTCCGCATCTTGGCGAACGCTCAGAATCGCCCTGTGAATCGGGATGACCGAAATACCCATCGGAGCGGCGTGTTTCTTTGCGAGCAGTTCGCCCACACGCGCCTTTGGAGGCGGAAGCAGGATGCCCTCTGGGGAGTCAGGCGTATTTTCCAACCCTTCGTTGGATCCATAAACGCCGACAAGCATTTCGACTTTGTCGTAATAAGGAGCGACGTCGGCGTAAGCAATGGGCCAATCAAAACCGAGGCCGTCTCGGGAATAAGGTTTAAAATCGTAAGGTCCGTTTCTGAGTGAAATCCGCCCCCAGTGATTGGTCCTGCCGCCCAGCATACGGGGGCGCCACCATTTAAATTCCTGATCCGGATCGTCCGAAGCCTGGGTGTAAGGCTCTCCCGGAACGGTCCATCCGCCGTCCACCGTCGCATCATGGAACCCAAACGGCTTATCCGGTGTGTCAATACCACGTAACGGCGCGTTACCCTTAGTTTGGAACATCGCTGTCTCTGTAACCGGATCATAATTGCGACCGGCTTCGAGCATCAGAACCTTCACCCCGTTCATGGTCAGAGTGTAGGCCGATTGTCCCCCACCCGCACCGGAACCCACCACAATAACATCGTAAGAGAGTTGAAGTTGATTTGCTGCGATGATGGGCATGATCAGATAAAATTTAGAATGAAGCAGAACCTAATCCGCGCTTTTCAGCCAAAATATCAAAAGGGAAAATTGGCTAAAATGCTTTATTAATGGATTAACCAACGTCTTATTCAATCCTCAGCCCAGACGATTATTGGGCGCAGTCTCTCCCGTCGCAGCACATAACACTTCGCCAACCAAAAAGAACGCTCCGAGATCTGCGCCGTTACCGTACTAGCAGTAGCAGACTACTTAAACTGCAACTCGGTCTTCGGCAATACCGCTTTGATTTTTGCCTGAGTCTCCGGCGTAAAAGGCTCCTTGGCAGGCACGAGACGCATGGATTTCAGGAAAGCGAAACTCTGAAGTGCCGCGATGCGCTCCTCCGAGAGCGGGAGCTTGCCGAGTTCGATATGTTCCAACTGCGTAAGGGTGGCAAGCGCTTTGAGGTCGGCGTCAGTGAGGGTCTGGGCGTTAGTGAGCGTCAGGCGGCGCAAGGAGGCGAGATCCTTGATCAAAAGGATGCATTCGCCGGACTCGAAGCCTTCTCCGAGTTGGAGAGATTCGAGCGGGAGCTTCACTATCTGCTTCAACGCCTGCGGGGTGGCCTTCGACGTACCCAATTCCAGTCCTTTGAGCTTGCTGAGCTTTGCCAAATACGGCGCACCAGCGTCTGTGAACTTCGCGTGCGCTAAACTGATGCTTTCCAGATTGGGCAAGTGATTGCAAAGCTGACGTAGTCCTTCATCGTCAATCTGGCTGCCGCGGTGACTGACGCGAGTGACTTTCGTGAAGCCTTCAAACTGCGCATAAGCCTTGCCGGTGATCTGGGTACCAACGATCGAGAGGGTTTCAAGGTTCTTCAGCCCAGAGAGCTGCGCCATTCCCTCATCGGTAATTTTGCCGTTGTTAGTGAAACGCAGGGCCTTGAGGTTCGTCAGTTTGGCGATATGCCGCATCCACTCGTCGTTGAACTTGGTCGAAATGACATTTAGTGACTCCAACGCGCCGATGTGGCTGACGTGCTCGAAGAAGTCGGCGTCGTAAGGGTCGTCCTTTCGATGGTCGTGCGGACCGGCGCCCGGTACGGCGAGGTCGATAAGCTTCACGCTCATCCCGTCGGGGGTCATCTCTAGCTTTCCGTTCGCGCCAGCGACGATGCGCGTGACGGCTTCGATATGTGGGTCAAGCGCAAAGGCGCTAATGGTGGAGAAGGCCCCGATCAGGGCGACAATCAGGGTGGAGGTGGTTTTCATGAGTAAGGGGTGACTAGGCGGTTGGTCAATATTTTGGGAAAATGGCCGGCGTGGGGAAGCGCTCGTCGAGACGGGGGTCGTTTCCTTTGATGTATTCCTCACGGGGCACATGCACATCAGCCCATCCCGCGGGACGGATTCGGACAATCCGCATCGGGCGAATACCTTCAGTGATGAGATCCGTTTCCAATCGAAGCTGGATACCGCTGCTACCCACTGGAGCGTCTCCAGACATACGTGTCACCTCAAGGATGCCGCATTTTGCTGCCATCTGCGCGGGCCCGGCGGTGCCTGCTTCCGTGTGTTTCAGCGTATTTTCGACGCCATTCATCAGCGCCTGAGTTCCTTTCCGGAAATCTTCGTAGAGGGAAGGATCCATGCCACCAAACAACGTCACGCTCACTGTGGCGTGGCCAAATTTGCCATACTCGACAGCATCCACCCAACCCGGTATCCAGCGACTCCGCATGAAAGCTTTGTGCGTTTCCGTCTGAATCTGCGCAGCGCGCTGTGACGCGGTGTCGTCCAGCCAGATGTCCGAGATGTGCAACCGGCGAAAGATACCATCCGGGCAAGGCTTCCAATTGAGGTCGAGCAGGACCGCTTGCCCACCGAGCGCCTTCTTGCCACTGGCCGGCCAGATGCCCTCGGCGACGAGATCAGCAACGCTCAGGCATTCACGACCGCGCCAAATGCGGGTGGCGTTATCGAAAGTCAGTTTCTGTTCCGTGGCTTGAGCGTCGCCTCCTTGCTTCGGTTCAAGGGTGGCGAGAATCATTCCCGGAGTCGTGTGGAGGTCCACTTCCTTGAGCTTCCATACATTGCCCGTGCGCAGGCAGTAGCTTGGCTCGTCTTCAAGTAGGATGACGTGATTCTCGCCGGGGAAAACCCCGACGCCGCGCCGATGGTTCGCGTCCCTGTTCTTGTTGTCCACGGGCAGAACCGGCACGGAGGACAGCTTAGGATCCGGCGGGAGGAAGGCCGTGACGCGCATAATGGCGCCAAGCGGAATGTCCCGGAGGTCGGCCGGCGCACCGTGATAGCGGACCATGCCGTATGGAAGCATCGCGAAGGGGTGCGGTTCGGTGCTGCGAAATATGCCGGGGCCCTCTACGCGGAGGCTGCCGCGACGGGTGGCGTGGTCGATGAACGCGAGTTCGCCACGGTAGGTGTGGGCCTTCTCCAACAGCGGGAATTTTCCAGCCTCGGGTCGAAACGCTTCAGCCTCGCTGTCAGCTCCGAGCAACGTCGTTGAGATGTTAATGAATACGGCCACTAGCCGGATCGCTCGCCTGATTTGGTTCATGCCTGCGTCAGTACTTAGGAAAAATGGCCGGTGAGGGGAAGCGGTCTTCCAACCTAAATTCGCCGTCACCGAGGTGTTCCTCGCGAGGCAAATCGACCGCCGGCCAGAGGCCCGGACGGATGCGCACGACCTTGCTGGGGCGAATGCCTTCGATAATCAGGTCGGTATCCATGACCACTTGGATGCCGCTACTGCCAGTTGGCGCATCTCCCGGCAGCTTCACGACGTCCGCAATAGGCCCCTTGGAGGCCATGTGCGCTGGGCCGTAATGGCTTCCCGCGTGCTTCAAGGTATTCTCGGCCGCGTTGATCAGCGCCGGGTTGCCTTTCTGGAAGTCGGCATAAAGCGAAGGATCCATGCCACCGAACAGCGTCACCGTCACCTTGGCATGGCCGAACTTGCCGTACTCCACGCCGTCCACCCAAGCGGGCATCCAGCGACTACGGATAAAAGCCTTGTGCGTCTCAGTTTGATTTTGGGCGGCACGCTGCATCGAAGCGTCATCCAGCCAGATGTCCGAGATGTGTAGCCGCAGGAAAATGCCGTCCGGGCACGGTTTCCAGGTGAGTCCAAGTCGCACAGTTTGGCCGTCGAGGGACTTTTTACCGTTGGCGAGCCAGACCCCCTCGTCAATGAGTTCAGCAACGCTCAGGCGTTCACGCCCACGCCAGATGCGGGTGGCGTTGTCAAATGTCAGCTTCTGTTCGGTGGCCTTGGCGTCGCCTCCTTGCTTAGGTTCAAGGGTGGCAAGAATCATTCCCGGACTTTTCTGAAGATCCACTTCCTTGAGTTTCCAGATATTGCCCGTGCGCAGGCAGTAGCTGGGTTCGTCTTCGAGAAGGAGAACGTGGTTCTCAGCGGGGAAGACGCCAATGCCGCGATATTGGTTCGTATCCGTGTCCTTACTATTCACAGGAAGCACCGGCACGGAGGACAGCTTCGGATCTGGCGGGAGGAAGGCTGAGGCGTGCAAGATGGTGCCGAGCGGAATATCTCGCAGGTCTGCTGGGGCGCCGTGATAAACGACCATGCCGTAGGGGAGCATGGCAAAAGGGTGCGGGTCGTTCCGTCGGAACACGCCCACGCCCAGCACGCGGAGGCTGCCCCGTCGGTTGACGTGGTCAACGAACACGAGTTCACCGCGATAGGTGTGAGCCTTTTCCAGCGGAGGAAATTTTCCCGCTTCAGGGCGGAAAGGAGCGGATACGCGGGTAAGTTGTTCTTGGTCCTTTGTTCTTGGTTCTTGGGCGGAGGATGACGCTTGGACAACCAACGACAAAAAAAGCAACAACAACAAAGAACGAGGAACCAACAACAAAGAACGAGGAACCAACAACAAAGAACGAAGAACCAACAACAAAGAACGAGGAACCAACAACAAAGAACGAGGAACCAACCACCAAGAACGAGGAACCAACCACCAAGAACGAAGAACAAAAAAGAATCGGTTCATAACGAAACGGCTTTATTACTGTCGGCGAACTGGTCGATTTCTACGCCCATGCGCTGGGCCATGAGAAGCAGGAGGTTGCTCATGTGAGCATCCGAATTAATGGGTCGGCTGCAGACTTGATAGTGGGCGGTAGTGAGCGCTCCGTTCTCTCCGAACGTGTACCCTTGGAAGTTCGTGGCTGCACGGTTGAAGTCGAGGTGAGTGCCGTGACGCAGTCCGAGATCCGAGCCGCCAGCAAGCACCAGCGGGAGGTTGGCGTTCCCGTGGCTGTGGCCGTAGGACATGCCGCTGCCAAAAAGGGACATCGTCGAGGCGAGGAGCGGCTTGCCGCCGAGGTCTTTCGTCTCCGCGAGCCGAGTGAGGAAATAGCTGAACTGCTCGATGGCGAAGGAGTCGTACATCGTCAGTTTTTCCATGTAACCCGGATCGCCGCCGTGGTGACTGAGCTGATGCCGCGACTCGGTAATGCCGATCTCAGGAATAGCGAAAGCATCGCCCTCCCCTCCCAAACTGAAGGTCGCCACGCGCGTCACATCCGTCTGGAAGGCGAGTACCATGAGGTCGTACACGGTACGGAAATAGTCGCCAGCCTTTGTGGCGGGGACGTCGCGGTTAGTGCGATTACGATCGGCGTCGGAGATGACAGGCAGCGGTGTGTCGAGCCACACATCAGCTCGACGAGTACGGATTTCTGCTTCGCGAACGGACGTCAGGTATTGCTCCATGCGTCCTTTGTCCTCGGTGCCCATCTTCTTTTCGAGCTGACGAACTTCCTCAAGATTCGCGTCAAGAACACTGCCTCTGCGGCGCAGCTCTCTTCTTTGAGCCGTCTTGCCGTTCTTCGGTTCCTCGAACAAAGAAGCGAAGATCTCACTACAGCGTCGCATCGCAGGCAAGCGCACGCCGTCCGCGGTCCACGCAAGGGAATCCTGCGTAAGGGCAATCTCCAATGAGCTAACGCGGGTTTGCAGCGCGGTAACTTCGGCCATCTTCTGGTCGACGGAGATAGTGTTGCGATCCGTGGGCCCGAGCTTGCCGCCGGTCAGCCAAGTGCTAATGCAGTTATGATGATGGCTGAGGCTGCCCGGATGATGCAGGCCGCTGATCGGCGTGATCGACTGACGATGCTTCTCGAGCGGCTTGAGCGATCGCGAGAACTGGTAATCCGCGCCGGGTTGGGTGATCTGGTAATTGAGCGAATGGACCCCATTGGCGAGGTAGATGAACGCGCTGCGCCGAGGCGTGACGGGCGCCGACTCCGATGCCCGTAGCGGCAACATACATTCCAAGAGCGGCATGGAGATGAAGGTGCCCATCGCGCGCAGGGCATGACGGCGATCGAGCAACCAGGATTGGGAGAGGTAGTTCATGAACTGTTCGTTTTTAGGGGTTCTTGGTTCCTTGTTATTGGTTCTTTGTTCTGGGTTCTTGGTTGAAGAAGGTCAGCGGGGAATGGGGGCGGACAGGAGATACCGGATAAATCCGCCGACCTTGGCATGGGCGAGCGCAACTTGGTTGTAGATGCCATCAAACTCTTCCAAGGTGATGTAGGCCAGATCCAAGGCTACATAGAGCTGACTCTGAACCTCCGAACATGAACGTTGGGAATAGCGTAGGAACTTGACGAACTCGGCATTGCTTCCCCCATCGAATCCTTCGGCTATATTGTGCATTGCCGAACCCGACGCGCGGGTGATCTGGTCTCGCAATCCAAAGTCTTTTGCAAACGCTCCGCGCATAGCGACGCCATAAACACGCTTCGTCAGCTCCCGTGCCAACTGCCAGCCCTCAATATCCTCAAAGCGTGTTATTTTCATATTTTTGCGTTCGTGGTTCTTTGTTGTTGGTTCTTCGTTCCGCGTTCCTTGTTCTTCGTTTCCCCTCCTCGCTCCGCAACAAAGAACAAAGAACAAAGAACAAAGAACTATGAACGTTCGGTCACCTCTTCCCCATCAGTTCCGAGACCGCAACTGCACGGACAATATCCTTAATCTGGTAGGCGTTCCGCCTCGCCTCGGCGACGATGGCTTGAATGTCTTCGCGGTCATCGTAAGTGAGGACGCGACGGAGAGCGTACGTACAGAGGTGCTCGATGAAGGCTCGCGCAACTGCATCACGATCTTCCATGAGCAGTTGTTTGAACGCGTTGGCGTCCGTAAAGGCTCGACCGTCAGGCATTGCTCCGGCGGGGTTGATTACGGGATCAGCGCCCACACCAGCCGCTACCTTCTCGTGCGTGCGCCATTGTCCAATCGCGTCGTAGTTGTCCCAAGCCAGTCCGAAGGGATCGATTTTCGAGTGGCAGGCGGCGCAGTTCGCGTTCTGGGCGTGGGCCGCGAGTTTGTCGCGCAAGCTGGCCTTCGGGTTTTGCGGCGTGCTCGGTTCGATCGCGGGCACGTTCGCTGGCGGCGGCGGCGGCGTCTTACCCAGAATCGCCTCACTCAACCAGACCCCACGGTGGACCGGGCGGTGACGGGTACCGTCGGAGGTCAGTCCGAGTACCGCGCCCATCGTGAGCAGGCCGCCACGGTGATCCTCGGGTTTGAGCGCGACTCGCTGGAATCCTTCCGTCTTTGGTTCAGGCAAACCGTAGAAATCGCAAAGCCGAGCGTTGACCATGGTCCATTCGGAATGAATGAACCCATCGACGGCCAGATTCTTCGCAAACATCTCACGAAAATACTCGACGACTTCCGTGCGCATACTCGACTCAAGCCAAGGGTCGTAGTTCGGGTAAAGCTTCTTGTCCGGCGGGAACATCCCCACGCGGTGCAACTGCAACCACTGCCGCGCAAAATCATCCACGAAATGCTCAGTCCGCTGATCCGTAAGGAGGCGGTCGACCTGCTTCTTCACACCCTCGCCATTCAGTTTACCGCCTTTAGCCGCGTCGAAAAGGGCGGCGTCGGGCATCGAACTCCACAAGAAGTAGGAAATGCGCGAGGCCAGTTCCCATTCGGTAAGGCGTTCGCGGGCCGTCGGGTCGCCCTCGACGACGTAGATGAAGTTGCGCGACGTCAGTACGCCATGAAGAGCGACGCGATAAGCTTCAACTGTCTTTTCACCGGCGGTGCGCTCGGAACCGTAGGCTTTCAGGTATTCCTCCAACTCCTCGATCCGGACCGGTCGACGCCACGCGCGTTCCGCAAAACGACGCAGATGCTCCGCAACGACCTCGGTAGAGGCGTCCTCTGGCGGCAATATGCCTTCGCGCCGAGATTTTTCAGCGGCCGTCTCCAGAGGTCCTTCCCACTCGATCCAGTCGACGAGCACAGTGGAGAAAATCCCGTTGCCATTGCCATCGAACATTTGCGGAGCGTTCGTGTTCAAGAGTCGATTTTCGCTGCTGTGCGTGAAGAGGTAGGTGCGGCCTCCCAAAACGTTACGGAACGCCGCTCCGCTACGGCGGTCAACGCCATCGGTGGCCACGACGCTGAAATGCAACGTCGTCGGCATATCGAGATAGACATCGAACTCATACACTTTCGGACTGTCCTCCGGCGCGTTGATGTCAAACTCAACGAGGCTCGCCACAGTCTCCTCTCCCGTTGATTTACCGATGCTCAGGTGCGCCGGTTGGCCGCCAGGCGGGCGAATGCCGCTAGCCTGAATCCGCATCCGGTAGAGTCCACTATGCTCTGGGCCAAGCTTGCCGAACCACTGGGGAGAAAGCGCCGGCTCGATCCGACCTGGGAAGAGGAGTTGGCGCAGGGGGCGCTTGATACCGAACCGATCCATTGCTTCTTGCACGGGCTTCATGTCCCCATAGTGCATCTCCGCCGCCGTCTTGCGGACCTTACCGACGTCGCCAGATTTCACGGGAAAGGTGCGCTCGAGCACAGCAGCGGCGGCGCGATAATAGCGGTCCACGTGCGACGGCGAAAGGGAGAGCATGGAGCCGATGCGCTCGTACCCGTGCCAAAGCGAGTCTTCGTTCAATCCTCCCGGGACGGCGGGATTGTAGCGCGCGCCGAGCAGGTCATAAACCGTGTTCTGATATTCCTTCCGGCTGAGCCGATAATGCGTCACCGACGGACGTGCTGCCATACGCGATGCCCGCCCCTCCTTCATGAGGGCGTCAAGGTTCGTCACGAAAGCCGCGATTTCCTGCTGGGTCGGCTTGGGCTCCTTGTCTTTTTTCGGCGGCATCTCGCCGGAGTTCACCTGCTCCATGGCCTCCGCCCAATGGTGGGTATCCGCGCCCAACTTGAAATTGCTAGAAAGACGATCGAAGCGCACATCACCCTTTTCCTTCTCAGGCCCATGGCACCGGACACAGTGTTTTTCGAGGAAAGCCTCATACGGCTGCGCCGCGTGAACCGCGGCGGAAAGGCCAAGGCTGGCCACGAAAAATAAAAGGGCTCGAGAAAGGTAACCTCGGTGCTTATCTGAATGATCAGACATGTTCATAAGAAAATGGCGGAGGCTGTGATGGCTGGGGCGGATGGGGCGGATGGCGCGCGGCTGAGATCGAGAGCGCTCATCTCGGAACGATAGGAGCTTTGAGGGCAGCTGACTACGCCTCAGACTCCATACTCTACGCTTATTGTCTCATCGATACTGGGCATTCGCGCGCCGCCATCATCTAAAAGGCGGACTCCAAGCTATCCCGAGCTTTTTCCGTCCCTCGACGAAAACACGCTCTGGACCCCATGGCGGTTCCCACACCGGGTGGACGTCAACCTGAAGCGACTCACCGGTCAACTTCCTACCCCGCTCTAACCCTAAACTTAGGTCCAGATCACGGCGGTTCATGGCCTATTCGGAGTTTAAGTTTTCCCGTCGGCTAATTTCCTGACGGGAAAAATCTGATTGCCAACTTGATCGCGGAAAGAAAATCGCTCAATCGACCTCACGCCGAAGCCAAAAAAGACGACGCCCCATTTGCATAACTCTGCCAAATGGATGGCGCCCTCTACAAATTATTGCCTCCAAGCAAGTGGCGGAGGGAGCGGGATTCGAACCCGCGGAACCTTGTGAGTTCTCCGGTTTTCAAGACCGGTGCAATAAACCGCTCTACCATCCCTCCAAATCACTGCACGTTTCGCTAGCATGTCACAGACAAGCTTCTGAGAAAGAATCTAAGCCCTCATTGTAGGCCGATACTGTCCTCAAAAGCTCACTGTAAATCCCGTTTGGCGTCGGGCCTCAAACCTCATAGCCAAATGAGCACTCCTCTTTCTTACACAAAAGCCGGCAGCCCGCAAGTCATACCCTCGTTCATCCAACAGCAAAGCGGAGGCTCCAGTATCGCTCTTTCCAGCAATTAAAAATGGATTAACATCCGAAATTTGTGCCGCTACGCACTCTATCCGATGTTGGCCAAAGAAATCCTCACGCCAAGTTTTACGACTCGAAGAAATACAATTCAGTCTATTTTATTTTTAAATCATTGAATCCGATTGTTTTATGCTAATTTTAACCATATTTAAAACCGCACCTTTGTCGTTACTGTGCGCTGGGTTCGCATGGTGCGCGATGCCGCTTGAACGCGTTCAGGCGGCCGCCATTGGAGTCGAAGGACCGGAGGTGATTAAGGCGGGGGATGCGGGCGTAGGCAGGCAGTTGCCGGATTTGGAATTTACTTCGAGAAACGAAGTTAAGCAGCATCTCAGCGACTTGGTCCAAGGCACAGGACTCGTAATCGCCATGACCAGTACCAGTTGCCCGGTGAGCAAACGGTACGCAGCCACACTGAGTCGATTGCAACTCGACCTCCAATCTAAAGGGATAGGTTTGCTGCTGCTAAATCCTTTCACCAGCGAGCGCTCCTCCGAGATCGAGGAATTCATCCTGCAAAATTCCATCAGCGTCCCCTACGTAAGCGACACGGATAAATCCCTCGCCACAGCCCTGCAGGCCAGCACGACCAGCGAGGTGCTCCTGCTAGATTCCTCGCTCACACTTCAATACAGGGGGGCCATAGATGACCAATTCGGACTCGGCTATCATTTGGACGCGCCCCGCTCCTCCTACTTGAAGGACGCTGTCGAGGCGTTACTCGCTGGAAGGCAGCCGCTAGTGCAGGCGACTGCGGCTCCGGGGTGCGAACTGGACCTTGGCGGCGTGAGATCGCCGTCAAACGGGACAGTCACTTACTACCGCGACGTGGCGAGAATTCTCCAACAAAACTGTCTGCGCTGTCATCGAGACGGAGGAATCGCGCCCTTCGCCTTGGATGAACTTCCCGCGGTGCTCGACCGAGCCAAGGCCATTCAGCGCGTGGTCGAACAGAAACACATGCCGCCTTGGTTCGCTGCCCCCGCACCCTTCGGAAGCGAAAATCCGTGGAGCAATGACTGCTCGCTTTCAACGCGGGACAGAGTCGATTTGCTGAGCTGGCTGCACTCCTCCGACCGACCTCTGGGAGACTCGGCGCAAGGCCCAAAGCTGCTTCAGTTTTCCGAGGGCTGGTCCATCACAAAACCGGATGTCGTTTTAAAATTACCAAAACCCGTTCCCGTCAAAGCGGAAGGCATTCTCCCCTACCAGATCGTTTTAGTGCCCACAAATTTGACAGAGGACCGCTGGGTGAGTGCGTATGAGATTATCCCCAGTCACCGGGACGTGGTGCATCACGTGATTGTGCAGATGATCAAGGAAGGGGAAGACGCCAAAAAGGTTCCGGATGGAGCTGGCAGTTTTTGGGCTGCGTATGTGCCGGGAAATGGCGCGCGCACTTACCCAGCGGGAACGGCAAGGCTTTTGAGCAAAGGTGCATCGCTACAATTTCAAATTCATTACACGCCCAATGGAAAAGCGGTTCAGGAGCAGATGAAAATTGGTTTAGTGTTCGCTAAAAGTCCGCCGGAGATGGAAGTGAAAACGTTCGGCATTGCCAAGCACGACTTAAAAATCCCGCCCAATACGGCCAATCACTCCGAGGCAAAGGAACTTCGGGTGCCTTTTGACCTTAATATCACCAGCTTAATGGCGCACATGCACGTTAGAGGAAAGGCGTTCAAATACGAAGTCACTTATGCCGACGGCAAACAGGAGGTGCTGTTGGACATCCCGCATTACGACTTTAATTGGCAGTTGGGTTACCATTACAAACAGCCCAAAAATATACCAACTGGCAGTAAAATACGCGTGACCGCCGTATTCGATAATAGCAGTGCCAATAAAGCGAATCCGGATCCGAACAAGGAAGTCAAATGGGGGCCGCAAACCTATGACGAAATGTTAATAGGCTACGTGGAATCTATCAATCCGGTTGGCGCGGCCGGGCTGGAGAAAAAGCGCTAAGGAAATCCGTTACGCTAACAACCCCCGTTTTGACCGAACTTTTTTATCCCCGATAATCGCCTCGCTCGCCTCAGGGGAAATTCGCAACTCACTGCGCGAAGTTTTACTCGTCACTTACTGTAAATGTGACGGTCTCAATTTTGGCCACGGAAAGCGCGTCGAGAACGTCGACCGTGCGGCTGTACTTGGCGTTTGGATCGCTAATGATCGTGACAAGCGAGGGTGTTTTCGCGTTGTCCGCGTTTTGTTTAAGGCGCATAAGAGTCGCTTTTAAACGGGGCAGGTCCTTGCTTTCGGCGGAGTCGAAGGGTTCGTCGTTGAGGAAAATTTCGCCAGACTCGGACACGTTTATAATAATTTCATCCACAAAATCCATCGCAGAGGATGACTCAGCACTCCCGGGCAAGGTGGTATTGAGCTCATTCTCGACCTTCACGGCTCCGGCCATCACCATAAAAAATAACATGATGACGAATACCACATCGATCATCGGAGCGATTTGAAAGCCACCCACCGGCATTTCTTCAGGAATAAAAGTTTTCACAATTACTCGTGATTAACCGATGAGAATGAAATATCCGATATGCCTGCCTGCCCCGCGGCATTCATCGCCTGAGCAACGTACTGTGCAGGAACCTCGCGATCCGCGCGGATCACCACTCGGAAATGCGGATTACTCCCCTGCCGCGCCTGAATTTCGCCGAGTTCGCGGGCCTGCGCGAGGGAGGGAATGAATTGCGAGGCAGAATCGTAAGGACGATCCTCAAAAGTGAAAATCGGCACGCGTCGCTCTGCTTCCCAGCGCACATTAATAATCGCTTCGGCGCGGCTATTGTCTTTTTTTTGCGCGTCGGGAGCCATTGGCAATTTGATGTTTTTGTCGACGCGTAACACCTGAGCAGAGGTAATGGTCATAAAAAATATGAGCATTACCAACAGTACGTCGATCATCGGAGCTATTTGAAAGTCAGGCTCCCCTGACTCCATATTTCCACCACCACCAGCCATATCAAAATCCTTTCATTAGACGGTTCAGCGAGTTCAAACGTTTCATGTAGAAGTGCTCTGCTCGAAGGATTCAGCACTCTCCGATTGGGAGATCCAATTGGGTGTAGCCGCGAAAAGCTCCTCACCGCTGATATGCAAACCTGCCATGTGTTCGTACGGCATTTTCCGAAACAGATCCTTCACGATGTCCTGAACGTGATGCATCGCATTATTGGCGCGACTACGCAGGAAATAGAACATTCCAAATGCTGGAATAGCGATCAAAAGGCCACTGGCAGTGGCAACAAGTACTTCGCCGATGGCGGAGGAAAGGCCTGAGGGATCCCCGATGCCCGCAGTTCCCAAATTGGCGAACGCTTTTATCATGCCTGTCACGGTTCCCAACAACCCAATCATCGGCGTACAAACCCCGATCACAGACAAGTAACTGAGGTAATTATTGAGCCGTGAGCTTTCTTGGTGCATCGCCCCGCTCATGGATTCCTCCACCACCGTTTTTCCATCCCCCAACATTCCGATCCCCGCTTTCAGCACATTCGTCAAAACGGTGTTGTGAGTCTTACAGAAGTTGTAAGCGCCTACGTAATCCCCTTTCCTAAATAACTTCTTCACCTCGATTTCCAAGCGTTGCGGGGCTGTACGCGCCCTTGAGGTCCGCATCCAGCCATCGCCGCAAAGGAAAAAGGTGAGCACCGAGCAGGCTCCTATCGGGATCATCACCCAACCGCCCTCGTAAATTTGTTCCCAAAGCGTTTTGTGCCGCACAAGCGACGACTTTTCCTCTGCCGCGGAGGCGTTGGGTACCAAGAAGACAGCGAGGAGTGCCAAGAGCGGTACCAGCGCGAATTTCAGGAGCTTTTTCATCAGAGGGGCAGCAGAGGGAACGGGAGAGCGATTAAAGACAATTCTCAGTAACACATACAAACCTCATTTAGAATTCAAAACTCTGCCCCCCCTACGGACTGGGTGAAATTGGAGGCCCCGCTATAAGGCAACCACGCGCCCTTCTTTCTCCGAGAGTAATGCTGCGGCGAAGATTTCATGCGACGCAACCGCCTCCTGCGGGGTAGCGCAACCGAAGCGCCCATCAAGGAGGCCTTCTCTCTCCAGAAGGTAGGCCGCCCACATTTGCTGGATAACATCAGGGAAGCCAGGCTCGAAAATTCCGCCTGTGACCGTCTTAAACGCAGTGCCAAAGCCCAGCTCGGTGCGCTTCCACCACTGTTCTTCCCCTCGTTCAAACTGCCAAAGCGTCTTGGGTTCCGCCGTACTGAAGCGAACTCCGCCGTCGGTTCCACGCAGCTCTAAAAACCAAGTGTTAGTTGCCCCAGGCGCAAGCCGTTTCATCTCAAGTCGCATGGGAACATCCTGTCCCTGAATCCTCGTCCATGTGTGCAACTGCGCGTTGTCCCATGTGTCGCAGGCGACGCTCCCCCCCTTGCCATCGGGGCGAGTGGCGTAGCCCTTTTGTAATTGAGCAAAGAGACGGTGCGGCTTCCAACCGAGGCGCAACGGAATGTGACAAGCATGCATGCCGAGATCATTAAGCGCTCCGCCCTCACCGCATTGGGCACTCCAGCGCTTCCAATTGGCGGGCTTGTTAGGATCCAGATCGCTGCTGTGATGGAAGCCGCTGACCACCTCGAGCACCCGGCCCAGCGCACCACTCGTCGCATAGCGAAAAGCTCGCTGCGCCCCCGGGAAAAACGGCATCTCAGAACTGCAACGCACGAACCTTCCGCTTTTTTCCACCGCCGCCGCAATCCGTCTGGCGGAATCCAAGTCGATCCCAAACGGCTTCTCAGCAAGGAGATCTTTGCCCGCTAAAAGAACGTCTTTATAGAGTTTTTCGTGTTGGTCGTGCGGAACTGCGACATACACCACGTCGATGGCCGGATTGGCAAGAAGCTCGCGATAATCCGCCGTACGCTGCGTGCAAGACGGGATATGTTTAAACCACTCCAAGGCTGCCGGGTTTAGATCCGCTACCGCGACAAGCTGTGGCACGACGTTTATTTCCGTCAGCGCGCACCACCGAGCGAAGGCGCTGGCGATTTCGCGCCCCATCAAGCCGCCACCAATAATTCCAATGGAAACAGGTTTCATAAAAATGAGGGTTGGAAGGACTCCGTAAGGTTATTGAAGTCCCATAAGATGTTTGAGCAGATACAGCTCCAATGCCTCATAATCACGCGATTCGCGGCATTGCTCCACGATGGCTTGATCGAGGGAACGCACCTTTTCCACCAACATTAAAAACACAGCCCTGCTGTTGCGAAGATGATCCGTGACCGGGTAACCGCGCTGCGTGCGAAACGCCTTCACGTCGAGGCCGATAAACTCGCCCTTTTTTCCATAACCAGCTTCCTCCAGTACGCGTACTTGATTAAAAGCGGCGCGCAAATTTACCGAGCCGAAGTTTTTGTCCTGATCATACTTGAGTCCATTTTGATCGTTGAGATGCACGCTTGCTAGTTTGTCATGCGCGAGCGCGAAGGCCATTTCGTCGCTGGGATCCAGTCCGGTAAGGAGAGCGTGAGCGCTTTCGATAAGGCCTTTGACTCGGGTCGGCGCGTGGGATGCATAAGCTAGCGCGATAGCGTGACCGATGGTCGGCACGTAGGCTTGGTCGGTGGGCTCGTTGGGCTTGGGCTCAATCCAGACTTCCACTGTTTTGTCGTAATCCAAA
>Ga0209597_1001289_pt1 | contig 16480 bp, 32 predicted proteins | sample M_140625_MF_Meta_FD_187316 | JGI IMG/M metagenome (GOLD analysis project Ga0209597, IMG submission 187316) | Freshwater microbial communities from Lake Montjoie, Canada to study carbon cycling - M_140625_MF_MetaG (SPAdes) (version 2) | ecosystem: Environmental > Aquatic > Freshwater > Lake... | reverse complement strand
ATTAGATTATGATGATTCTAACAAAAAGATGGACTTCGTTTGTTTCCACAATCTGAAATACCAAGCAGTAGTTTATTTTGCTCCTGAAACATGGAGTTGCAGCAGGAAGTCTAAGAAGATTAAATTTTAAATATGACAAACGAAGAGCTAGACGACTTGACGGCGAAACAATTCTACAGCATGACAGAAGAAGAAATAGATCTTTATCTTGAAGCCAAGCGGAAACAAAAAAGGGAACATTATCTTAGCGATCCTCATTGTATCGAGTTTGAAAGAAGGTCTCAAGAGATTAAAAATGAAATGAGAGAAGGCTATAGGCCAATTAAAACTGCTGAAATAGAAAATCTTTTTTTTAAATGGATTAAAGTAGACTATTCAAGAAAAAGGTATTTTAAAATTGAAACATTAATGGAACATATTATTCAAAGAGAAACTTCTTTAAATAACGACGTTGAGTATTTAAAAAAAATGGGAAACAGCATTGCTTTTTCCAGTATTCTTGCGAAACTTTGCATCAAATATCAGGCAAATTGCCGAAAATTCAATGACCGCAAAAAAAGATACGCTTTAACATTAATATAATTACGATCACAGGATACGCAGAAGATTTACACAACAGTCTATGAAAACAATATTAAGAGCAATGTTGATAGAAATATTAGGAAATGCTATTTTTATAGCAGCTATTTACTATTTATGGAACACATTGATGCCAGAAATAATAATGGCTAAAGAAATCACTCTTCTTCAAGCTTTAGCCCTAAGGATTTTAGTGCAATGTTGCATGAGTACTATAAATCACGATAAAAAATAATATGACAAAAGAAAGAGAAGAATACTTAGTAAAAACTTTCCCTAAAATTTACACAAATTGCGGAGAAAATAACTGCTATACTTTATTTGGATTTGAATGCGACGATGGGTGGTTTAGGATTATTTACTGGCTCAGTAAGTATATTCAAAACCATATAGATCAGAATAACCACTGGGCTGAGAAATATCCCGATCAAACTAAACCCATAGAACAAGTTAAAGCTCTTCAAGTAAAAGAAAAATTTGGAACTCTTAGGTTTTATTTTAGCGGCGGCGACGAAAAAATCTCTGCGGCTGTAGATTTTGTAGAATATATTAGCGCATTCATTTGTGAAACTACTGGTAAAAATGAAAATATCGGCAGCAACTCAAAAGGCTGGATCAAAACTCACCATCAAAGCTTGGCCCATGAGAAAGATTTTCGTTTTGTAGACAGTGAAGAATTGCGCGGATTAAATTTTGAAAAGTGAAATTTTTCTTGACTTTCTCCTCTCAAGCTCGATAATAGGAGTGTAAGGTTTGGGTTCCCGTAGCTCAGTTGGATTCAGAGCTTCCGCCTTCTAAGCGGACGGTCACAGGTTCGAATCCTGTCGGGAACGCCACCTTAATTTACTTTAAAGTCAGTAAATCTAAAACTCCTGCATGAATTTCTCGATGACAGTTAGAGCAAACTAAAATACATTTATCTAATTCTTTTTTTATCTTTTCATTAAAAGAGGTTAATCTAGCATGAGCAATAGAAAATTCTTTTTTGTCTTGACTTAAGTGGTGAAAATCTAAAGCATTATTACATTTATTGTATCCGCAGCCGACACACTTGCCGTCTTTATAATCTATGCATTTTTGCTTAAATCTTTTTTGCCTTTCTACCGTTTGGGTGTTAGAGCAACGCTTGCAATAAACAGAATTACCTTTTCCATTACGCCTATTATAAAATTCAATCTTTAATTTTTCAGTTTTACAACGAGGACAAAATTTACAATCAGAAACCTCTAAATGAGGAATAGTTTTTATGTTAAATTTTTTAAGCCAATATTTTGCTGTACTAGCGGAAACTGATAATTCTTTTGCTATTTTTCTTATAGATAATCCTTTGGCGGCTAAAATGTTTATTGTATTGTAGTCCATATTGATACTTACACTTATTTTATCCAATTGGACTATTTATTCTAATTTTTCTATTCTAAACAAAAAATAATACCATTCCTCAAGAGAAACGAATCTCTCTTCATCGTCACACAAACACCTCTTAGCAAAAAAATTCTTTCTTAAAGCAAGTCCTTCTCCACAGTATTGGCAATTCATCTATATTCTCTTACAAGAATCAAGTTCCAGTCGGGTTACAATCAAATAAAATAATAGAAAATAATGCTCACAAAAGACCAAGCATTCGATATCAGCGAGTTCATCTACAAAAACGGCCACGAATCTCTCTGGAGAGTCGGAGACAATTTAGAAAAGATTCTAAATGGATTAGCTGTTAATCCCGATAAAGATCAAATCATTAGCAAGTTTGTGGCAAAAAATGGCGCAAAGACATTGCACACATTAAATATTGCTATATTTAAACTCGTAGACCAATTAATGTTATCTGAAGAAGCCGCCGCTGTAGCTCAACATGAATAAAAGAACATTCATTTTATCTTTATCGGAAAAAGATAAGGAAATTTTTGAAGATGACGATATAATTAATACCATTATGCTTAGAATCGCAGAAGTTTATTTAGATGTAAACGAAAAAGCTGATATAGGCATAGAATTCTTATCAATAATCAAAAACTTAATACAAGAAAAGATAACCAAAGATAAAAATTCTTTTACATATTTTGTAGATATTGATTTTGAAAAAGAAGTAATCAAATAATACAATACTCAAGATGTCTCGCCATGCGAATCTTCCTTTTCACTTTTATGTTAATGTAGATAATAGATTTCTTGGTGAAAAAATGCCAACTGGCTTTACTCCGGCCATTTGGCATTCTGTTTTTTGTAGACCAAATCAAGTGCTGATGTGTCATGTTCTATTAGAGTCTGGCGCGAACTGGACTGGCTTGCCAATCCACGCTATATCTACTAAGGAGACGTTTGAATTCGCTTCCTACGATTTGATGCCTTGGGCCGCGATGGGAGAAGACTTGGATATATTTAATATTAAATATCTTGAGGGCATAGAATGCAAAACCATAGAGCCAATTCAATCGAAAGGAAGACACACTGGAGTAATGATCGATTGGAAAGATGGCTTTAGCAGATACGCCCAAGAGCATAAGCCATTAAATATGATAGAATTAGAAAATGGGCAATTTGCTTTTCTTCCGAATAATTTTGTGGTTTATGATGATAAGCATTTTGTTTCCAAGAATGCCCGAGATAATCTCAAATATTACAAGAGAGGCGAAAAAATCTATTGGGGTAAATAAAAAAGCCAGCCTTTCGGGCTGGCCTTCTTGTTTTGTTATTGGTTTACTTTAAGGTTAGCAAATACTTTGTTTGATTAACATTGCCAAGAATCGTGTCTCTGATGTTAAGCAAATCAGTGTCTTTCTTAGCGTCTAACATAGTTGGTAATTCATTGGTCAAGTAAGCAACCATTTGATTCATTAAATCCATTGGGGCTAATGCGCTATAGTTTTGAAGAGTTAAATTAAAGTTGGTTTGAGCCATTACTCTGCCATATTTGCCCATAAATGTTTCGACAAATTCATCAACGTTTTCTGACAAGCTTTCATATAATTTATTAAGAGTTTTATGCTCAGAATAAGAAACGGTTTGCCAATGAAGAATTTTGATTTGATTTTGGTAAGTTAAGAATTTGGTTATTATATTCATAAATTTTATCTTTTAGAGTTGCCGGGGTATTCCTTTAAATCTTTATTTAATTCTTTTGGAGTAAAGATTTTATCTTTTGTTATTTGATTTTCTACTTTATAATCAGGGTGAACAGTTTTTTTATACTCTAGTTGATATTCCATGTCATCTTCAGAGAATGGCCCCTCTCTCTTTCCATGCTCTTTTTCTAAACTAGGTTCAACAATAGTTTTGTAGGCTTGATCTACCAATTTTGTATTATGTTGATTTAATACTAGATCAGGCTGAAATAAAGCAGCGTTTGTTAATTGATCAATAGTTTTAATTAGAGTGTCTCCTTTTTTATAGGTTGCGCCATCATTAGTTACTTTATATTTAATAACTTGCCCCATGCTATCAGGTAAATCTTTTATTTCTTCTACAATTCCTTCGCTGCCATAATGTTGGCAAGAAGGATTAACATTCTTCACTTTAGAACCAATCTCGAAATCTCTTTCAAGGCCATTCTTAGTGATAGAAGCAAAACCTTCTTTTGGATACATTAGATACCCATGAATGCTGTTGATATAGTTTTCTAGCAAAGCGATGTCTGATAAGCACCAAGGATCAGAAGATCTTGCAGCAATAACTGGATCAGATTTTATAGCTTCAATCATTGCAGACATTTTTTCTGCCCCTGCACTGAATATAGTGACAGCCATTTCAGCAGCTTCTTGAGTATGAAAAATCATTTCTTCTTCATCTTTTTCTACTTCAATATCGTCTGCTTTTGCAAGTTCTGGGTAAATTTTAAGTAATTCAGTTTGATCCCAAAAAGTTTCTCCATCCCACTCTTCAGCTTGGGCTTTCTTTAAAGCATCTTGTTTGGGATAATCTTTATCACCGGGCTTTGCTGCTTTATAATTTTTGCCCATTCTTTCTTTTTTCTTTTGAATATTATACCATAAACCTTTAGCAGCTTCAGCTTCCAGACTTATAGTAACTCCTTCTGAACCTTCGACCGGCGCACCGGCTCTCCATTGATGACAAGACCAATAGTTAGCTTTCCACTTTGGTCCGGGACTTTTATCGCAGCCATGTCTAGCCCTGTAACTCTTTCTTCTCGCAGGGCTGCTTCTTTTAATCTTCATGTTAGGATCACCGAAATTGACCTTAACGACATTTCCTTTCTCATTTTTTGTATAAACAGAAAATTTCTTAGGCCCACCGGGAGTTCTGAAAGGTTTATTAAGAGTTTTGGCTTCTTTAGCAGCCCTGATTTGATCAGTGAAATTTATAGTCATATTGAAATCTATTACACTTTTTTTATATAAAATCTTGACTTTTTCCAAATCAAATGCATACTTTAAATAGTAAAAGTTCCAAGTTTGCCCAACTGAGAGCCAAATAAGCAAGCTGATTCACTTATCTAAATATTTTTAGTATTTTTTTACACTTTAATTATATAAGTGTATTTGTAGATATGAAAATAGAACTAGGAACTCATATAATAAAGAGACTAAAAATGTTAGATGAATTTTCTGATTTAGGTAGAGATGAATTAAAAGATAGCGTTAATGAATTAATAGAAGACCTCCTTGAAGGATACGTTATCGACAATTCCTCAGACACTGGAGCCAACACATCTGATGATTATGAATAAAGAAACTCTGAATGAATTACTAAAAGAACTATTACGAGCAGTTGTAATGGACGATAAAAAGATGAAAGATTTAGATAAATCAATAAACCCTAATTCTGATAGCCTAGCTATTCATCTTACAAAAACAATTATAGAATATGTCAATAAATAAAACAAGAGAGCAAAAGATCCAAGAGATAATAAATAGAGTAGACCTGTCTACTCTGAGCGTTAAATGGTGGGAGAAGGAAATGGATAACATAATATCTGAGATAGATAAGCTGGAATTATCAGAAGATTGCCGAGCAGATTATGAAATAGAAAATCTAAAAGATAAACTACAATCTCTAATTCCCAGAGCGCAATTAGAAATAGACGTTATAGATAATTTAGAAAAAGAGCTAAACATTTTACTAAAAGAAATTGACGATGGAAAAGAAAAAAATAAAAAAAAAGGCAACCGGAAAAAAATCATTTAATTTTTATCAGGTGATTTCCCAAGGTAAAAAATTTAACTTTGGAGCTTTCCCTCCCTCGAAAGAGGGGCTTGGCATGGCGAGGAATTGGGCTGAGAAGATGACCGAAGAAACTGGCGAAAAATGCGTTGTAAAAAAGCGTTGACAGGCGCGAAAATCTCTGAAAACCCTGGTTTTGCTGGGCTTTTGACGCGAAAAAATTTTCCGAAAAAGAGTTGATTGGAAGGAGAGACCGTGTAGATTGGTTGTGTCGTCTGAACCTTAACTCTCGTCTGCTGCATGATCACTCTGGAAAAACCTTACTCTGTCCGCAAGTCTGGCATAGAAAACGAAGGCATCTCTTTCGGAATCAAGAAAGATGGCCTTGCCCACATTTTCAACGTCCTTCGCAATCAGCTTTACTCCAACAAGATTCTTGCGGTCATCCGCGAGTACAGTTGCAACGCTTACGACGCAATGGTCGAGGCTGGAACCTCTGACCAAAAGTTCGTTGTCACCTGTCCTACCTTCGACGATCCTTGCTTTAAGGTCCGAGATTTCGGCTCTGGTCTTTCTCCAGAAGGCATTGCAGAAGTCTACGCCTATTACGGCGAATCGACCAAGCGACAGAGCAACGCTTTCATTGGTCAGCTTGGGCTTGGCTCTAAGTCTGGCTTTGCTTATGGAGATAATTTTGTAATCAAGAGCTTTTACCGAGGCACTCTTTATACCTACAACGCTTACTTGGACGAGACCAAGATCGGGCAAATCCTCCTGATGGACGAGGAAGCCACTTCAGAAAACGATGGCGTTGAGATTGTAATCCCGGTTAAGGTCAGGGATATCTCCACTTTTAAGGAGACTATTGCCAGCTTCTTTAAGCATTTCAAAAGCAAGCCGGTTATCAATAATATCGAACCAATATATTTAAAAGTCTATTGGGAAGACGAGGGCCAAATATTAAACGGCCAAGGCTGGCGGTTTCTTAAATGCAAGAACTCTTGGGATAAGGCTCCTTCCCTGATGATCATGGGAAATGTTGCTTATCCTATGGATGGCAATTCGGTTGATGGGCTTAATTCGGTTTTCTATAATGATTTTATTGTGGAATTTGAAATCGGAGAACTTGAGGTCTCAGCCAGCCGCGAAGCTCTTCAGTTTTCTGCTACGACTCAAAGTGCGATTAAGAAGCGTTTCAAGTCAATCATGGAAGAAGTAACTAAAAATATTTCTGATAAACTTAAAAACGCTAAAAGTCTTTTCGAGGCTAAAAGTATTTTCAACAGCTTAACGATAGCTACTGGAGATTTCTATCGGTTTCAGAGTCAATTCAAGAACCTGATGTGGAATAACAAGATCATTAATAATCACGTTTTAGCGTGGAATACTGCTGCTGGCAAAAAAGTGACGCTTTTTGAAATCGTCAAGAGTAATAGATCTGACAGAATAAATTGTCGAGCTTTAGACAGTAAGACAATCAATTGTTATTCTTCAGCCCGGTTGTACGTTGATGATACTAATCATAAATTTAACCAGCGTTTGGCTCATTATGTTTATGATCAAAAGAATACTGGCATCAATAAAATCTATGTTGTTAAGTTCGACGATGCTCAAGCTAAAAAGGACTGGCTCGTTGATGTTGGCATGGATGAATCTGAACTTGTTTACGCTTCTAGCGAGAAGATTAATAAGATCGAATATCCTAAAAACTCTTCTGGAGTTTCTATCGGCGACAATCCTAAGCATATCTGTTCAGAATTTAAGCTGGATCTTAGTGGTAATAAAGGTTATCACAAAGTCAAGAGCGATCAATTCAAAGCAGCCGCTTTTGATTTAGATGCTGGTGGAGTTTATATTAACATTAATAGGTTCTATTGTAAGGCTGAATTTGACGGCGATCCTGAATGCGTTATCGAGGCTGATCGGTTCATTCATCTATTTAACAAATGCTCCTTTAAAGGATTTGAAATTCAATTCCCTGAGGTTGCTTGCTTCAAACAAGAATCTGTTGAAAAAGTAATTAAAGATCCCAACTGGAGAAGTCTTAAAAAATACATCCAAGATTTTATTGCAGATAACTGGACTAATGGACAAAGCCAAAAGCTAGTTAACTATATTGAATTTCGCAGACTCCAGAAAGAGTTTCCTTACGAATTGAAGTATTTATATCGCATTAAGAATATTTCTGCTATTAAAGACTTTTGTGATTTAGTTGACTCTTTTAAACTTTGGCACGAAGTGCCAGTGGCTGATGAAATTATTAGTATGTTTACTCGAACTGGATTACTGCAAACTGTCACCGCTGGCTTACAGCCCACTCACTGTCTTACGGAAGAAATAAAAAAGGTAAAAAACAAATATGCAATCCTTGATATCCTCGACTGGTATCGGCCCGAAACGGCCCTCGTTACGGAAAAATATCTTCAACTTGAAGAAAAAAGTTTGACAACCGCTCCTGTTGCCCAATAATCCACTCGTAGTCTATGAAAACACCAGCATTCATCCTCACCGAAAACTCCCTTACGGTCAGCGTCGAGGGAAAAACCTACACCATCAACTCTGGGCATCCAAGTTGGAAACAAGCAATCGAATCCTTGAAGCGCAAGGATTACCAAGCACTGAAAGACTTAGTTTCAGTTCAGAAGGCGTTCTGCTCCTTTACTGGAGACAAGGTTAAGATCGTCGATAATCAGGTCTTCTTTAACGGAGAGCCTATCAACAGTTATCTTTCCGAAAAGATTCTTTCTTTTATGGAAAAGGGCTTGCCCCATGAGAGTCTAATTAAATTCCTTGAGCGGCTCATGGCGAATCCCTCACGCCGTGCAGTTACTGAACTGTATTCTTTCTTGCGACATAAGAGCCTCCCGATCACTGACGATGGCACTTTCTTGGCTTACAAGAGTGTCCGCTCAGATTATACTGATCATTATACTGGTAATTTCAATAACTCTATTGGAAATGCTTTAGAGATGACTCGCAACAATGTATGCGACGACCATAGCCAAGGCTGTTCTATTGGTTTCCATGCTGGATCGCTTGAGTACGCTTCTAGCTTTGGCGGGGCAGATTCGGTCTTGCTTATTGTTGAGATTGATCCTGCCGACGTTGTATCCGTTCCTTCAGACTGCGAGTGTCAGAAGCTCCGCACCTGTAAGTATAAGGTTGTAGCCAAGTATGATGGCCCGTTGCCAGAGCATTATACTAAAGATGCCCAATCAGCTTACGATCCTCAAGATGATTCTGATGATGAAGAATATGATGACGACTCGGATTGGGATGAAGACGAGGAGTCTGATGATGAATCTGAAGAGCAAGTTTCCATTACTGTGCAAGTTGGAAATAAATCTCATAAATTTGTGAGAGATCCTAAAGGTCGCTTCGCAAAAGCAGAGTAAGTAGACTACAATTGGGGGCAGGGGAAACTCTGCCCCCTTCTTAATATGCAATTGGATTTTATTGGTAATATTTACAACAACTCCTTTATTCAAGGAGACCTATTCGACACTCCAGTTGCAAGAAAGCCTTTTACTAAAGACGTAGAAGAATTCTTTCATTCTGTTAATTCAAAAGAGATACAAGAACACTATAATTACTGGTCTAAAATAACTCCAGAAGAACCAGAGCAAAAGTTTCAGAGATATTTATTTGCTTTTCTTTCTGTTCATACCTCATGGGAGAACAATGTAAAAGCCTATATTAGAATTAAAGACTTCTGGAATTGGATGGGTAATGAAGAAGAATTGCGCTCCAGACTAATTGAAACTGGAGTTGGACTTCATAATAATAGAGTGAGGTTTATTTCTGCTTTTTCTAAGGATTACTGGCAGAATCGCAAGACAGATTACGAGAAGAAGAACTTTGAGAAGTGGACTGAATACCGCGACAGGCTAGAGAGTCGCATCTTGGGGCTTGGTCTGGCAAAGACTAGCTTTGCCTTGGAGATGCAACATCCACTAGAGGCGCAATGCTTTTGCGCTGACACTCACCTCTTCCAATTGTATAAATTAAATCAATCTAAACATGGTAGGCAATATAAGCGCATAGAAGACCATTGGCTCACTTGGAGCAAAATGTTTAATATTCCAAGTTACATTGCTAGGTCTATATTCTGGAATCGTAAGCAAAAACAAAACAACTGCCACTATTGGGCGTATTGCTTATGACTAAAACTGTAGATAAATTTATCTCAGAAATAAAATCAGGCCCGTTACTCCAAGAAGAGGAGCGAAGGCTTTTTATTATTTATCAAAATAAACACGATGGTTGGAGCGAAGCAAGAGACACGGTTATTCATTCTTGCTTGTTGTATGTAGTGAGGTGCGCCTATGGTTATACTACTAACGCTAATAAGATAGAGGACTTAATAAGCGTAGGCTCAATAGGTTTGGTCGAGGCTTTTGAAAAATTTCAATTAAATAACGGCGCAAGATTCTTAACTTTCGCCAGCTTTAGCATAAAAGGCAAAATGCTAAGGCACCTATCCAGATCTTCTTTTAATTCTGCTTTTTCTGTTCCTCCCGAGATAGCTAAAGTAGCTTTTGATATTAGAAATTATATACAAGAATGGAAAGATAAATATAAAGATTCCCCAAGCAGATCACAAATCCTAAACCATTTCAAAATTGAAGACTATGCGTTATCGTATTATTATGTATTAATTGAATCGAATAGTTTCTCTGTTGATAGCGGTGAGCCAGATGACGACTCTCATCAGAGCCTTGATATAGAGGACATTAATGATGTTAATTCCGCATTTGGAATGGAGAAAAAGGAATCCAAGGCTATCCTTGAGAAAATTATTTCTGATTTGCCTCTAAAGCAAAAAATAGTAATCACTAAAAGATATGGCCTTGATAATGGCGAACGTAAATGCTTAGAGTCTATAGGCAAAGAATTAGCTATAACAAAACAAAGAGTATCTCAAATTGAAATCGAAGCTCTTCAAACAATTAAGAGAGAAATCAAAAAATCCGAATTAAATATACAATGCTTTCGGTAGTTGGTTATCAAAATTCAGGGCAGAGTATAGCTATTATTTGCGTGATATTTTTTCTTTTTGTTTTCATTGCAGAAATGCTTAAAGATTAGCTAATCCCATGCCACATTCCGAGTTGGACTCCGAAAATATTTTTGAAAAATCTCGAAATCGAGTTGACTTCCGCTTCCCAATTCTCATAATGGAGATAGACCAGAGTAAAATCCCTGGCCTAAGCAACAATAATAAATTAAACTAAAGTACCGTATGTCTAAAAAGTCTGTAAACAAGCGTCACCTTGTAATCAAGATGAGTGACCTCAATAAGATGTTCAAAGAGAACGAACTTATTTGCATCCCTAAATCATTCGCCAAGGACATTGCTTATATGCTTGCTTCTCACGGCGTTTCTCTTGAAGAGCTTAACCCTAAGCCTGTTGCCAACGAAACCGAAACCGAAATTGAATCTGAGTCCTCCGAAGCCTTTGGCGGAACAAAGGTCCAAATCTCCGAAACCAGTTTTGAGGATTGATTTGAATGAGTTTTGATAAGATAATTGGGCAAGAAAAGGTCAAAAGAAAACTATCTTTTTACCTTGATGGGCAACATAAAACCTTGCTATCTCCGCATTTGCTTTTTGTTGCCCCAAGAGGTAGCGGCAAAACTTTACTGGCTCAAACTTACGCCAGTCAATTGTTAAACTCAGAGGGCAAGAAGCGCAAGCTAATTACAATTAATTGCTCTACCTTAACAAGCCTTAAGTCATTCGTTAATGATGTGTGTATTCCTTATGTTTCTGGCAAGGAAATAAGCATACTATTCGATGAAGCTAGTGAGATTCCAATTGCCGTCCGAATGGCGTTGCTTACTATCTTGAACCCAAATCGGGAAAACAGGAACGAGTTTACTTATGACGATGTAACAATTGAATTTGATTTCAAGAAAGTTACATTCTTGTTTGCTACTACTGAAGCTCATAAGATATTTCACGCTCTAATCGACAGGCTAGAGCGAATTGACTTGGAAGAATATTCCAACGATGATCTTGCAATGATCGTGCAGAAAAATGTTGACGCTCCTATTGACCGTGACGCTATGGAAGAGGTCAAGAAAGTCCTGCGAGGCAATGCGAGAAAAGCTACTCAAATGGCGAATCATATTTGTCTTTATTTAAGCTCTTGCAATAAGCAAGCGTTTATGATGCGAGATTGGGTTGATTTCAAAAATAAATTGGGAATCAATGCTCTTGGCTTAACTCCAATGGAAATTAAGATCTTAAAGATCTTGTCTGAAAAGTCGCTAACTACCTTAACGAACTTAAGCGCGAAGACTCAAATGTCTCGGCAGTCGCTGCAAAGAGATACCGAGAACTACCTCCAGAAACTTAACTTAATGGAAATCGCTGCCACTGGCAGAAAGATCACCTCTCAAGGTAAGCAGTATTTGGAGTCTTTAAAGTAAATAAAAAAGCGGGGGGGAATCCCCCCGCTCCTTGGTTTAAATGTTTTTAGATCTGTTACTTGACATTGCCTTCGTAATAATAGAAAATAGTTCCCGTTGTAGCATTGGTAATGTTACCAGTGACAAGCAGAGGAGCGTTGCTCAAATATACTTGATTAGTGATAGAAGAAGGAATATTAACTCCATTTGCAGTAAAACTATTGATAGCAGCAGTAACTGCAATATCATAACCTTGTTTTCCAAGTATCGTACCAGATAAATTAACAGCAGAGAAACTCATAAACTTCATTACACTTAAATAAAAACATTATGGAAATTACAGTTAATTATTTTGACAAAGAAGAAAATGAAAAATCAATCAAAGCAAAGGTTGACATTTCAGCTTATTTCAATGGCATTGGACACTACGAGTATTGGGGCCGGACAGGATACGACAAAGGAGATCTTTGCGTAGATGTCAACACAATTGTTTACGATAAAAAAGACTTGACGGCAGAAGAAATCCAGCAAATAGAAGATTACTTTGAAAGCCAAGAATTCCATGAAGAAATCCTGCAAAAGCACCTTGACAAGCAGCAAGCAGAAAAAGAAGATGCCGCTGAAGCCGCTTACGAAGCTCGAAAAGAAGCTAATTTTAGCTATTGAAAATGCTCAAAAAAAACTCTTGATTCTCTCCTAAAACCCACTAAACTCACGACTGTTATGAAAATCATTGACCTCATTGCTTCTCAGGCTGGCCTTGCTCGTTTCGCCAGCTTCACCTACTGCTCCACTTCGACTGGCGAGGTCGCCAGATACACCTTGCAGCTTGGCTTCAGCTACCGTAATGTGCTTCATAATAGCATTACGCAACTTAAAGTAGAGCAGCAGATTATGCCTGATTTCTCTCGACAAGCAGCAGATGAAATCCTAGCCTCACTGAACGCCAGCCTGTCTGGCACTCAGAATAAGTATACCAAGAAAGATATCTACGAAAATTATCAGGTAGACGGCAAGAATATCCAAGGCATTAAAGTAAATAAAAACGATGGCTCGCTTAAGATCTTTGGTCTAATTACTTCTAAGGTACAAATCACTCCTCCAGTGACTCCTTATAAGAAATATAATAGTGCGCCTCTTACCATCGAAAAGAACCGCATTACTAAAGACTTACCTATTGGACGTTTTCGTGAATTTGCTCTTGATAACTTGGTTATGGCTAAGTTAAATGGCGAGACTCTTGTATTTGAATGAACCTAAAACTACCAACGCATAATATGATCGTGATAGTTCAAGTGGGGCTTGATCTATTTAACATTTCTTATGTCAAATATTTTCAACGCAATACGTTTTTAGATTCATTCGAAATACAACAGTGTATTAAATACGATTTAAGTTCAGAAGATGTGTCTCAATTTCTCGGTAATAATTAAAATATAAATATATGACAATCACTACACTAACGACTCGCGGACAAAAGATCTCCAATCAGATCGTTTCTGCGGATGTAATTGAAATCAATCAGGGGCCATTTAGCTTCACTGCACTCACTGAGAGTATCATTACAGAGGAAGATAAGATTGTAATTCGTTACGAAGTTGATGACGAATACTGCAAGCACGAAATCACCAATGATATGCTAAATAATGCACACGTTGAAGATGGACATATTGTATTTGCATGGGGAACTCAACTGAGTATTTCTCTATATAAGCTTGCAGTTATGAACGCAGTCGAATAATTAAATATATGAAAGTACCTAAGTTAACTAAGAAGGCGCAAGACATTGTAAATCAAATCATGTCTGCTGATGCAGTAGATATTGATCATGGTCGAGTTGATGAAAGAGTATATTACGGTCAAATGCATCTAACTGGTGAAGGTCTGGAGTGCAACGTTAATGTCGATGGAGATATGGGCGAATTGATTATCTCAAATGAATCTCTTAATGCTGCTGTCGTTTCAGACGGTACTATTGAAATCGACGGAGAACATATTCCCAAAAACGAGTTTGGCGATATCACTATTACTCTATATAAGCTGAGTAAGATCAATGCAGTTTAATATAATTTTTAAATAATATAACTAAAATACAGGTAATGTAGCGGAGTTTTTCCAATTACACTCTGGTCATTCAAACGCCTGTCTGGTAACTACATAAAAGCCAGACCTTCTTTTAGTTTTTCTTTTTTAACACTTAGATATACATTTATGAGCGATCAATACAAAGGAACGATTAAGCAGGGCTTCGCTTGGTGGGATGCTGGCGGTGCAGATATCCCGCAAGGAACTCATTCAATGATAACTCAAAAATTCAAAGAATGGGAAAAGCGTAGAGGTTTTACAACTGAAACTAATTTCATTGGGAATCCCTTGAAGAACAACGAAAGGGAGCTTGAACCTGTCAAGCCTCTTCGCGGCAACGCTCTTAGAGGCAAGCTGGCCCTAGAAAGCAAAAAGCGAGTCCTCGCAGCAGAGGCGGCAAAAGAGCGCATAAAGCAAGCAAAAAAAGATGGAAAAAAAGGCTTGAAAAAGAGCGAAAGGCCCACTAACTTTGCTCCTGAGATCGTTGGCAAGCAGTTCGCCAGCAACAACAACGCCCAACGCAAGATTAAGCAGTACATTTTAAAGAATCACCTTATTATTCCTGCTGATTATGAGTTTGGAATAAATAAGATTGATTGGGGCAAGTACGAAATCACCGGAACTCGTAAACAAACAAAAAAGCCCTCAAAGAAAAATGAAAATAGTAATCAATAAAAAATACGGCGGCTTTGGCCTTAGTGAAGAAGCTGTCCTATTATATGGTGATAAGAAAGGTCTTAACATCATAGCTAAAGAAGATAAAAAAGTTAAAACCATTACTCATTACTTCTTAAATGAAGAGAAAGAAGAAAATGGATTCGGTGAGTGGGAGATCGAAAGGACCGATCCAGTCCTTGTAGAAGTTGTTGAGCAGCTTGGTGATTTAGCGAATGGACATTATTCTAAATTGAAGGTTGTTGAAGTACCTGATGATGTTAAATGGTATATTCACGATTATGATGGGATTGAACAAGTCCATGAATGTCACCGTGTCTGGGAATAATTATGAAAGAAATTAACAAACTATATGAAATATGTTTTGCTCAAAAACTAAAACTAAAGCTAAACTAGAAGATTGTGCCGTTTCTTGGAGCGGCGACACTCTTTCTGTTTGTAATCAATGTCGCATGAGTATTTGGGATTTTGATTTTGATGAGTTTCATATTATAAATGATGGAGAGCCTTTTATTAATTAATTATGAAATACAGATGCGTCTTTTGTTGCAAAGATAGTGCAGAAATTCCTTGCCAAAACTGTGGGAACGATCACACTCTCTACGTCAAAGGCGAGAAGCATACCTGCCATTGGAGTCGCAGAACTATTGCGACGATGGAGTGCAAGGTTTGTGATAGAGTTATTAGTAATGTTGATTATTTCTCTGGCAATATAAAAGATATATGAAATACAGAAAAAAACCCATAGTTATCGAAGCAACGCAATGGTTCAAACATGGAGATCATCCCAAAGTAGAGGTGGATTATTCTGGATCGAAAGACATTGTACTTGGATGGATCTCAACACTAGAAGGTGGTCACATAGTAACTCCCGGTGACTTTATTATAACAGGAATCAAAGGAGAACACTATCCTTGCAAACCAGATATCTTTGAAGCCACTTATGAGAAAGTAGAAGAATAATATGAAAAAAGGCGATAAATTTATCCACACTGACATCGTTGGCAGAAAATATGAAGTGACATACACTGGAACTCGACGCATAGTTAAAGGTTGTGAGTTTGAGTTTTTTGTAGATGATAAAGGAGATAGTTGTTTTTTTACTGATACAGAAGTGAAGAAGATGGAGAAGAAAGACTAATATGAAAATGACAGATGAAAATAAATTAAAAATTGTAACCTTAAGCCACAACATTAAAGCCTTGTGCTATATACTTGACAAAAAAACATTCAGTGAACATTGTGTCACTAGTGGTACTTTTACTGAAATTGAATCTTTGTTTGAATTGGCTAAGGAATTGAAAGAAATGAACAAAGAAGAATGAACGAAGCCCAACTCTATAATCTTTATTCTCAAGATGGCAGTGCTTATAACGAAGGCAAAAAAGCAAAAGACTTAATCATAATAATGAACGTATTGCATCTTAGACTTGAGCATAATATGCCGCTACATAAGATTGCAAAAAGATGTGGTATTAAAGTGAATAAGGTGAAGTTGATACTATTTAATTATGACTCCAGATCCTAATTTGTGGGCAGAAATCCCTCAAGAAGTCAAGGACGCTGCCATCCTGCTTGGAAATTATTTCAAAAAACAAGGTCTTGACAG
>Ga0209597_1001288_pt1 | contig 16485 bp, 12 predicted proteins | sample M_140625_MF_Meta_FD_187316 | JGI IMG/M metagenome (GOLD analysis project Ga0209597, IMG submission 187316) | Freshwater microbial communities from Lake Montjoie, Canada to study carbon cycling - M_140625_MF_MetaG (SPAdes) (version 2) | ecosystem: Environmental > Aquatic > Freshwater > Lake... | reverse complement strand
AGCGCTCCATGCGGCTGGATCTTCTCTCCAAACTTTCAACGTGCTTAATTGTTCTTCGCTGATGTATTCTTTTTTCAGCGCTTGCTGAAGCAATGCGTGGTAATCGGTAAGTGTATGTAATTTAACATCAGCGTCTTGAAACGCTTGTTTCGCAATTTGAAAATCATAAGTGAATATGGCCACCATTCCCATAATATCCAGTCCGGCTTCGCGCAAAGCACTTACCGCGCTCAAGCTACTTTTTCCGGTTGAAATAAGATCTTCAATAACGACAACTTTTTGATTCGGTTCTACCACGCCTTCAACCTGATTTCCTAATCCGTGTTTTTTAACCTCGCTACGAACGTAAGCGTAGGGAATTCCCATTTCTTGAGCAACTAATGCACCGATAGCAATACCTCCAGTGGCTACACCAGCAATAATATCAGGTGTTCCGAACTTTTCTTGAATAACATTTACAAACTGCTGACGAATATGAGTTCTGCAAACAGGAAACGAAAGAGTTTTGCGGTTGTCGCAATAAATTGGTGACTTTAATCCGCTTGCCCAAGTGAATGGTGCTTGAGGTTTCAATTCAATTGCTTTAATTTGCAAAAGATAATCTGCTACTTGAAATCCGACTTCAATATTTGAATCCATGCCGCGAAAATACGTCGTCTCACACCTTGGTCGTACATTAACTTTTTCACAAGAAGAGTTTGTTAACTATTTCGGGACCTACAAAAGCATAAATGCGGCGGGAGGGTTGGTTGAAAACGGGAATGGTGAATATCTTATGATTAAGCGCAAAGGATACTGGGACTTGCCAAAGGGGAAAATTGAAAAAGGAGAAAACGATGAAGAAGGCGCGCTTCGTGAAGTAGAAGAAGAGACCGGTCTTGTTGGAATGCATATTGAAAAGCATCTGGTTGACACCTTTCATACCTATGAGTTAAAAGGTAAATGGGTGTTGAAGCGCAGCACGTGGTTTCTAATGAAATGCGAGGGTGCACCTAGCCTAATACCTCAAACGGAGGAGGAAATAGAGTTGGTAGAATGGTGTTCAAAAAATACACTCACATCGCGATTGCCTGAATCTTACGCAACTATTTCGCTAGTTTGGGATGCCTTTATAGCGTCTTCCAACCCTGAGCACTAAGTGTAACAGAACCGCCGCCGATAGTCATTAACAGGTTTTCACCAGCTTTTTCTGTGGCATGTCCAATAATACTCAGATTTGGATTGCCCATAATTTTTTCGAAGTCGTTTTGTGAAACCGTAAACAGCAACTCGTAATCTTCACCGCCGTTTAACGCGCATGTCGTTGGATCAATGTTGTGTTCCTTGGCAGCATCCCGCGTTTCCGGGGCAATGGGTAATTTGTCTTCGTAAATGGCGAAGGTGCATTCACTCTCTTCAGCAAGGTGAAGAATCTCAGAAGACAGTCCATCTGAAATATCAATCATGGCTGTTGGCTTAACTTCGAGCTTAGCTAATAATTGTACGATGTCTAGTCGTGCTTCAGGCTTCAATTGACGGGCTAGGATGTAATCGTAATTTTCTAAACTCGGTTGAGCAGTAGGCGCACTTTTGAAAACTTCTTTTTCGCGTTCCAATACTTGTAGCCCCATATAAGCTCCGCCTAAATCTCCCGATACCACTAGTAGATCTCCTTCTTTCACAGTGCTTCTTAAAGCTATGTCTTCTTTGTTGGCGTATCCAATTGCAGTAATGGAAATGACACATCCTGTTGGAATGGTAGTCGTATCGCCTCCAACCATATCCACCCCGTATGCATCGCATGCAGCAAGTATTCCAGAGTAAAGTTCTTCAAGGGCTTCCACAGAATATTTATTGCTCACTGCTAAACCTACGGTGAATTGGGTGGGCGTTGCGTTCATGGCGCAGATGTCAGAAAGGTTCACCACAACGCTTTTGTAACCCAAATGTTTAAGTGGAGTGTACATCAAATCGAAATGCACTCCTTCCACCAACATATCGGTTGTCATAACCAATTGCTTTCCCTCCATGGGCTGCATCACTGCAGCATCGTCTCCCGCATCGCGAATAGTCCCTTCGTTTTTCGGAAGGAAGTATTGCGTCAAATGTTTAATCAGTGTGAATTCTCCAAGAGCTGACAGTTCTGTGCGTTGTTGTTCCATGCGGCAAAGATAGTAGGTTAGGCACTCAATCGAATATCCAACACTTCCAACTGAATGGAGCTTTGTCCGTTCCAAACGTTTTCATTGAGTTGAAAAAGCAAGTCAATTTCTTTTTCTTCAAGAATAGGAAAAACCCAATCTTTCATCTTGAAGGCAATGCCCTTCATTTCAGCCATATTCCCCGCCTGTTTTACATGCAATTGCAAATGATCGGCATGCGCGCCAACGAGTTTCGTGAATCTTGCGTTTTTAATATTTTTTGAAAGGAACACGGGACGCAAATTCTCCGGGCCATGAGGCTCCAGCGGTTGCAGCGATTCATAAAGCGCAAACGTGATTTGGTCGAATTGAATTTCAGTATCGTAAAAATGACATCTCTCTATTCGAATGTCATTCGTGAATTTGCGAACGACTTTGTCGAACGCTTCGCGGAAAGCAAGAAAGTTTTCCGACTTTAATTTCAATCCCGCCGCCATGCTGTGTCCACCGAATTGAATCAAATGTTTTTCACATGCCGAGAGCATGTCATACACATCAATACCTTCTATTGAACGAACGCTTCCCGAAAGAATGCCTTCATCTTCCACAAGGACAATGGTGGGTTTGTAATAGGATTCAATGATTCGTGAAGCCACAATTCCAACAACACCTTTGTGCCATCCTTCTTTTTTCACGACCGTGGTGAAACTGTTTTCGTAAAAGGGATCAACCGCAATAATGTCGAGCGCCTCTTGTGTAATGTTTCGATCGAGTCCTTTTCTTTCGTAATTGTTCTTTTCAATTTCTGCGGCGACAACTTTTGCGTCTTCCGAATTTTGAGCGACAAGAACTTCAACGGCTCGCTTTCCTGAAAAAATTCTTCCGGCTGCATTTATGCGCGGTGCCAGCAAGAAAACCAAATCGACAACCTTTAGAACTTTTCCGCTATACTTTGCGTTTGTGAGAAGCTCTGCGATGCCTGGACGAAAGTGTGTGTTTATTTCCTTCAAACCGAAATGGAGCAGGACGCGATTTTCGGAAGTGACAGGAACAATATCTGCTCCGGTGGCAACTGCTACTAAATCAAGAAAGGAATAAGCAAAATCCAACGGCTCTTTGTGATGAATGTACCAGGCACAAATGACTTTGAATCCAACCGCGCATCCGCACAGTCCTTTGTTCTCGTAGGTGCAATCTGTTCTTTTTGGATTCACCACGGCGAAGGCTGGAGGAAGAATTTCAGGGGTGTGGTGGTCGCAAACAATGACGTCTATTCCGTATTCATTGCATTGCTCAATACGCGGACCGTCCTTAATTCCGCAGTCCAATGTAACAATGAGCGAAAAATTATTTTCGTGGGCGAACTCGACACCTGCCGTTGAAAACCCATATCCTTCTTTGTATCTATCCGGAATATAAAAATCGCATTCGAATCCTTCATGCTTTAGAAAACTATAGAAGACAGCCACAGCAGTGGTTCCGTCAACATCGTAGTCTCCGTATACAAGTACTTTCTCATTTTTTTCTTTGGCTGAAACCAATCGAGCGATGGCCTTGTCCATGTCTTTCAATCCGAAAGGGTCTAACAACTGATTTATTTCAGGGTGAAGGAAGGTCTTTGCTTGCTCAGCAGTGAGAACATTTCGTTGAAGTAAAATTTCAGCGAAAGCCTCGGTGGTCGAAGCTTTTTGAGCAAGTTCTTTAATCTCTATCGAGGAGAAATTGCCGCGTTTTTTCCAGATGTTTTCTTTTAGGTTACTCATTAGGAGCAAAGTTAGTCTGAGAACTCACGCAACCCTTTTTCATTTTATGCGGTCTTTTCGTATATTCGTACCCCAAACCTTTTAAAGAAATGAAGAAATCTTTACGTTCTGTTCTTTTGCTCATGAGCATTTTCACAATGTTTGTGCTGAATGGCTGTCTTAATGATGACAACAAAATTCCACCAAATTGTTATGACGGAATTTTGAATAACTCTGAGCAATTGGTCGATTGCGGAGGTCCAAACTGCGAGCAGTGTGACCACTGTATCGACGGAATTTGGCAGCCAGAATATGGTGAAACATGTGTAGACTGTGGGGGAGAATGCGGACCATGTGCTCCTTGTTCAAATTGTATTCAAGATGGTGACGAGGCAGGTATTGACTGCGGTGGATCGAACTGCGGACCATGCGCTGCTCTTTGTGCAGACGGACTTTTAAACGGAACTGAAACACAAGTTGACTGCGGTGGAGCCTATTGCGAAGCTTGTCCAACGTGTACAGATGGATTAATGAACGGTACAGAGATTGGTATTGACTGCGGTGGAACCAATTGTCCTCCATGCTCTACAGACGGTAACTGTACAAACGGATTAATCGATGGTGGCGCTCAAGGTGAGTTTTGGACTGACTGCGGCGGTGTTGACTGTATGGCTTGCGATACAATTATTACGTTCACGGCTAACGGTGTTAACCACGTGGGAGTTGCTTCATCATGTACCTTCAGCTATGCGGGTGGAGTAGTTACTGTTACAGGTTCAACCCTTCAAGGTGGAACAATAGCCTTCACTATGGCTCAGCCAGTAGCAGGTTGGGTAAGCGGGTCAGTAATAAACATGGCTACTACTACCAACCCAGCTAGCGTTATGGCATTCACGAATGCATCAGTTGCACACAGCACAGCATTCGGGACCTCAACCGCTGTAATAAATGTGGTTAAGTTCAGATCTACACCAGCGCCAGGTGGAATTCGTTACACCTTCTCAGGAACGTTAAAGAATTCGGGTGGTACATCAACGGTTAACATCAGCAACGGATTGGTAATGGTGCCTCTGCAATAAGAAATTCATACTTGAAAAATATCAAAAGCCCTTCGCAAGAAGGGTTTTTTATTTCACCCCTAATTTCGTTTCTTTGCACCCAATTTAGCAATGATCTAAACATAAAAACATGCATTTCGAATTATCAGAAGAACAATTAGCGGTTCAGGCTGCTGCAAGAGATTTCGCGCAGAACGTATTAAAGCCAGGGGTTATAGATCGCGACGAGCATCAGAGATTTCCAACGGAAGAGGTGAAGCAATTAGCAGAGCTTGGATTCATGGGAATGATGGTTGACCCGCAATACGGCGGAAGCGGAATGGACACGTTGTCCTATGCGATTGCCATGGAAGAGATTTCTAAGGTAGACGCATCGACTTCGGTTTGCATGAGCGTGAACAACTCGTTGGTGTGTTACGGTATTCAAGCTTATGGAAACGAAGAGCAAAAAGAAAAATTCTTGAAGCCTTTGGCTAGCGGAGAAAAGATTGGTGCATTCTGTTTGTCTGAGCCAGAAGCAGGTTCAGATGCGACTTCACAAAGAACTACCGCCGTAGACATGGGCGATTATTATTTGTTGAACGGCACGAAGAATTGGATTACCAACGGAAGCACGGCTTCTACTTACATCGTAATTGCTCAGACCGATCCGGAAAAAGGTCACAAAGGAATTAACGCGTTAATCGTTGAACGCGGAATGGAAGGGTTCATCGTTGGAGCAAAGGAAAATAAAATGGGTATCCGCGCAAGCGATACGCATACCTTGTTATTCAACGACGTGAAAGTTCCAAAAGCGAATCGCATTGGCGAAGACGGATTTGGTTTCAAATTCGCCATGAAGACTTTAAGTGGCGGACGTATTGGTATTGCTGCACAAGCGTTGGGTATTGCTGCTGGTGCTTACGAATTGGCTTTGGCTTATTCGAAAGAGCGTAAGGCTTTCGGGAAAGAAATTTCACAGCACCAAGCAATCGCTTTCAAATTAGCTGATATGGCTACGGAGATTGAAGCAGCACGTTTGTTAGTATACAAATCTGCTTGGATGAAGGACCAAGGAATGAATTACGACGAAGCAAGTGCTATGGCGAAGTTGTACGCGTCTACAGTGGCTATGAAGCACACAGTTGAAGCGGTTCAAATTCATGGTGGTTACGGATTCGTGAAAGAGTATCACGTTGAGCGTATGATGCGCGATGCGAAGATTACACAGATCTACGAAGGAACAAGTGAAGTGCAGAAAATTGTCATTTCAAGAATTGCACTTTCGAAATAATTGCATCTGAATTTCATTAACACAGGGCTGTTGTAAGACAGCCCTTTTTGTTGGAGATCACTTCCATTCGAATTCTATTTTCGTAAGGAAGCATGAACCCATTCAAACACACCATTCGCTTTGCGCTTGCCATCCTTATTCTCGCTGCGGGAATTGGTGGAGTCTATTATTTTTTGAATCGAAGTCATGCCGAATGGTCAAGCCCTTTGGTATTTATTTCATCCAGCTCAACCGGAATTATTGAAGTGAAGAACGGCAATGCTTTTAACGAGGCGTTGCAATGGTCAACAGAGCTTAATTTATCTGAAGGAATTGCACGTCTAGCAAATGAACTTGCCGACGATGTTCAAGGACTTCAATTCGAAAATCAGTCGGTTTGGGTCATAGACAATGGGTCAGATGATTTGGTCATTCTTCCCGTTGGATATGGCGAGGAAGCTGAAGCTCTTGCTTCGAAATGGAAGGCGAAATTTCCTGATTTGAAATTTCTTTTTCAAGAACCCTATGCAATATATGGAAGTGGAAATATTGCTCCTTTGGAAGAGGGAAATCGACTGAGTGATGTGCCCTCTTTTTCTTGCGTGAATAGTACCACTTCTTTTGATTCAAATTGTCATTATTATTTTCGGGTAGATCAGATATGGACAGCCTTGGACGATATTCATGGAAGCGAGTCTTCGATGATCGCGGGGTTTCAGTGCTCGCCCGTATACCTTCCAGCCAACGCCTCGAAATTCTATTTTCAAAATGTTTTAACGAATGGAAGAACCAATACGAACTATTGGTTCAAGGCGGTTCATGCAGGAAGCCCAATGGCACTGCTGACTTATCTCGATTCTCTTCGTCCGCAAGATGCCCGTAACGCATTCTTAGGTGTTCGCATGGAGCAAGAGGAAAAGAAGAATGCTTCTTTGTTGGATTGGTTGAACAACAACGCCACCGGCGAATTGGCTATGGCGAATTTCGGGGCAGACGTTCCGGATGCCAGTGGAATGATTTACGCTTTGGCTTTGAAATCGGACAGTGTGAATGTGGGAATATTATTCTCGGATTCAATCGCGTTGGATCCTATTCGAGAAGCGAACGCAGCGGAGTTATTTGCAATGGATAAAATATTCCCAACGGAAGGGAAATACTTTGGGGTGAAATTCAAGAACTTTTTTCTCTTCTGCGAGTCGAAAGAATTGCTTTTAGCGCATCAGCAATTCCTTGCATTGGCAGGATCCATTTCGACAAAGAATTTCCCTGCTTTGCCAACTGGAGGAGTTATAACAGGAAGTGATTTGAAATACGCAAGCACGCTCTCTCCCAAGCTGGGCAACGGATGGCGCGTGTGGCATTATTCGCCAGTCGGAGACCGAACGCAAGTGACTTTGGTTGGAAAGGGAAATGTTCAAAAAAATGTTGCTGAAGTTGTTCTTCCAGATACAACAGCTGTCACTCCGGCAGTTGCGCCAGCTCCAGCACCTGTTGTAGAAACAGGGAAAACGAAATCAGTGACGAATCACCTAACGGGTAAAACCGATCAAGTAAAATATTCCGGTGCAAAGATCGAATGGGTTGCAAATGGAAAAACGACTTGGTCTGTAACGCTGTCGGCTGAAATTCTTGAAGTGGAACAGATAGACGCGTTTAAGAATGGAAAGAAGCAGCTCCTGATTTTAACGAACAGTCGATTGGAAATGCTAGATATAAATGGAAAGAATGTCGTTGGTTATCCTGTTGTTCTTTCTTCCAATCCCTGCACGAATTTGTGCGTGGCCGATTATTCTAACGCAAAAGATTATCGAATTTTCTTCGGTTGTTCCAATGGAACCGTTTACAATTACACTTCGAACGGAAAACCTACGGCTGGTTGGAATGTGGCGAGTATGAAGAGCGATTTGCCTTCTTCCATTCAGTATAAAAAAGTAAACGGACAAGATGAAATTCAAGTTAAGCGAGCAAGCGGAAAAACAACAATCTTGAAACGTAACGGCGCAACGAAATAATGAAGGCAATTTATTTAACGAAATTCGGAAAAGCGCACGAGGCTTTTGAAATTAGAGAAGTTGCTGATCCGGTTTTGGGTGAAGGAGAAGTGTGTGTGAAAGTGGAAGTTTCCGGTTTGAATTTCGCAGATGTGTTGGGAAGGAAGGGCCTGTATCCTGCGCTTCCTGCGCCTCCCGTGGTTATGGGATACGATGTGGTTGGAATGGTGGAAGCCGTTGGGGAAGGAGTTTCTTCCAATTGGATTGGAAAACGCGTGGCGTGTTTAACGCGTTTCGGTGGTTATGCGGAAAAGGTTTGCACAGCTGTTACAGGTATTGCAGAACTTCCAGATTCAATTTCTTCCAACGAGGCATGCGCCTTGGCGACGCAATACGTGACTGCGCTATACATGTGCGATTTCCTTCAACAAACAAAAAAAGGAGAGCGAGTGCTTATTCATGCGGCAGCGGGTGGAGTAGGTACAGCGTTGATTCAGTTGTTGAAGGAAAAGGGCTGTGAGATTTTTGCAACTGTGGGAAGCGATGAAAAGTTGAACGCATTAGCGAAACAAGGTATTACTGCCATTAATTACAATACCCACGATTACGAAATTGAAATTCGAAAGCACTTGGGAAATGCCAAACTAGACGTGACGTTCAATAGCATTGGAGGAAAGACATTCAAGCAAGACATGCGCTTGTTGGGAGCAGGAGGAAGACTCATGTTGTTTGGATTTTCAGACCGAACAAGCAAGTGGGGCGGGAAGCTGGCTACGTTGAAGTTGGTGTTCGACATGGGAAGACTCATTCCCTTGCTGCTATTGGGAAAGAGTCAATCTGTCTTGGGAGTAAATATGTTAAGGGTAGCCGACGAGCATCCGGAAATTATTGGAACGCTCTTGAATCAGTTGGTTCAGATGCACATTTCAGGGAAAATTAAACCCATTATCGGCGGAGAATATTCGTTCGCTGAAATAGCCAAAGCACATCAATATTTAGAGAGCCGAAAGAGCTCAGGAAAAATTATTTTGAGGTGGTGAATCACCTAACACTCATTTTCTTATACATTCGCCAAGAATAAAATTTTTATGTCTACGCAACACAAACTTTCAACCGCAGGATTACTTGTTACACTAGGTATCATCTACGGTGATATTGGAACCTCTCCGCTTTATGTAATGAAGTCGATTGTTGGCGACAAGCCAATTAGCGAAATGCTTATTTACGGTGGTATTTCCTGTGTGTTTTGGACGTTGACCATTCAAACGACGATTAAGTATATCTGGATGACACTTCGCGCCGATAACAAAGGTGAAGGTGGAATATTCTCTTTGTTTAGTTTGGTGAAAAGAAGAGGAAAGTGGTTGTTCTGGCCTGCAATGATTGGCGCAGCAACGTTGTTGTGCGACGGAATTATTACTCCGCCAATTTCTGTTGCATCGGCCGTAGAAGGATTAAAAGTTTTTGATGAAGGAATTCCGGTGTTGCCCATCGTGTTAGTTATTCTTACCGGTCTCTTCATGATTCAGCGTTACGGAACGAAACTGGTGGGTGTTGCTTTCGGGCCTATTATGCTTATTTGGTTCTCGATGTTGGCGGTTTTAGGAACATACAACGCCATGCTTCATCCTGAAATTTTCAATGCGTTAAATCCGAAATACGCTTACGATTTGTTGGCGAATTACCCAAAAGGATTTTGGTTGTTAGGTGCCGTATTCCTTTGCACTACGGGGGCTGAAGCGTTGTATAGTGATCTCGGGCATTGCGGTCGAGAAAACATTCGAGTTACATGGATTTTTGTGAAGACAGCATTGGTGTTGAACTACATGGGTCAAGGCGCTTGGTTAATGCAACAATCTGAACTATCAGGAAGAAATCCGTTTTTTGAAATCATGCCTGAGTGGTTCTTGTTACCAGGCGTTATTGTCGCAACGGTTGCAGCAGTTATTGCGAGTCAGGCTTTAATCTCAGGATCGTTCACACTTATTGGTGAGGCAATCAACTTAAACTTCTGGCCACGTGTGGCGATAAAATTTCCAACCGAAACAAAAGGTCAATTGTACATTCCTAGCGTGAATTGGTTGTTGTGGGCCGGATGTATAGGTGTTATGCTTTACTTTAAAGAGTCTGCTCACATGGAAGCGGCCTACGGTTTATTCATTACTGTGGCTATGCTTATGACAACGTTGTTGTTGTCTTACTATTTGATTTATCATCGCCATTGGCCGTTCATTCTTGTTGCGGGGATTGCATCGCTATTTTTCGCGGTTGAACTTTCATTCTTCATTGCCAATTCAGTTAAGTTGAAGGAAGCTTGGATGATGCTCATTGTTTACGCCGGGATATTAATGGTTATGTATGTAACTATCCGCTATCGTAAATTCAGTAATGAGCGAATTGGTTTCATTTCTTTAGATCCATATATTGACACGTTAAGAAAACTCTCAGAGGATACGTCAGTTCCCAAATATTCGACGCACTTGGTGTACATGACGAAAGCAAGTTTTACGGATCAAGTAGAAAAATTAGTGATCGATTCTATTTTGGAAGGAACACCGAAGCGAGCAGATGTTTATTGGTTTCTTCACATAGACCGAACGAACGAGCCTTATACCATGGAATACGAGGCGCAAGAATTGGTAGATGACTTAATCATTAAAGTTAACATTAAATTAGGCTTCCGCGTTCAAGCGCGTGTGCACAATTACTTCTGCTTTATTCTGCAAGATTTGGCGACGAAGAATCATTTCAATCGCATTCAAAAACCAGAACCGTATAGCACTTACAACAACAGCATTGATGTGCGTTTCGTGGTGCTACAGAAATATTTAAGTGTAGAAAATGAATTAGGTGTGAACGAAAACTTTATTTTCGAAGCGCATCAATTCTTAAAGAGTATTTCTCTTACGGATATCGATGCTTGGGGTCTTGAAGAAAACAGAACCTCAATTGAAAAAGTTTCTATGGTTGTGAAATCGGGCGAGCGCTGTCACTTAAACATGCGCGGGCACAAGTAATAATTTTAGGATTTACATCATATCGGAAAGCTCTAACCAGCGCATGGTTCCGTTGTCTATTTGATCAGATAACGCACCCAATTCCAAAGCTGTTTTTTCCATCTGAATGTGATCAGTGGCTTTTAAAAGCTCGGCTTCAAGCTGAGCTTTTTTCTCTTCCCACAATGGCAAATTCTTTTCGAGTGTTTCGAATTCGTGTTTCTCTTTGAAGGAAATTTTACCAGGTGTTTTTTTCTTTTCTTCTTTAACGGAAGGGGCTGGTTCTTCTTGCTTCTTTGATTCGGCAATTCTTTCTTGCTTCGCAGAAGCTTCGCTCAATACCGCGCGGAAATCGAGTGTGCTTCCTAACAAATCATGTACGTTTCCTTTTCCATCTAAAAGAAATAAATGATCGACCAATTTGTCTAAGAAATATCTATCGTGACTTACAATAACCAAGCAGCCTGGGAAATTCAACAAATAATCTTCCAACGCTGAAAGTGTGAACACATCTAAGTCGTTCGTCGGCTCATCGAGAATCAAGAAATTCGGATTCTTCATTAACACAAGAAGTAACTGCAGACGTTTGCGTTCGCCACCGCTCAGTTGATCAATGCGATTGAAGTGCATGTGCTTCGGAAACAAGAATTTCTCGAGCATCTGCGATGCGCTAATGGTTTTGCCTTTTGCAAGTGGAATGTAATCTGCAACATCGCGAATACATTCGATAAGTCGTTGTTCTGGAATTAAGTTCGAAGCCGATTGCTCGTAAAATCCGAACACCACCGTTTCTCCATTCACAATCTTTCCGCCATCGGGTTCCATGCGTTTGGTCATGAGGTTAAGGAATGTTGATTTCCCACAACCGTTTCTTCCAATGATACCGATACGTTCATTCGATTTGAAAACATAATCGAATCCGTCCATCACCGTTGAATCGCCCATAGACTTCGTTGCCTTAATGAACTCAACCACCTTAGAACCCATTCGGGTAATATTAATTTCAAGATCGAGCTCACCATCTTCTGGCTTGCGTTTCAATTTGTCTTTCAACTCTTCGAAAGAGTCCATGCGACTTTTGCTTTTCGTTCCGCGGGCACGTGGCATGCGAGAAGCCCATTCGGCTTCGCGACGAAAGATGTTTAAATTTTTATCACGTGAAGCAGATTCGAGTTGCTCGCGTTCTGCTTTCTTTTCAAGATAATAAGAGAAGTTTCCTTTGTATTTGTATAGCTCGCCGTTTTCCAACTCGAGAATTTCATTCGTAATATTTTCCAAGAAATAACGGTCGTGCGTTACCATGAATAAGGTCATGCGCGCTTTCGTTAAATATTCTTCCAACCACTCAATCATATCTAGATCCAAGTGATTCGTAGGCTCATCGAGAATTAAAAAGTCTGCCTCTTCCAACAAAACTCTTGCTAGGGCAATACGTCTGCGTTGACCACCGCTCATGTTTCCCATGAGTTGATTCAGGTCAATGATATTCAATGCGCCTAGAATTTGTTTGGCTTTCGCGTCGTAGTCCCACGCATCTGAATGCTCCATCATATCGTGCGCCTCCTGCAATCCGTCTCCGGTTGCAATCGCAAGATCGTACGCGCGAATGGCTTTGGTCATGATGTTGTCTGCCGCGAAGAGAAAGTCAATGGCAGTGCCGTTCGCATCGAATGCTTCGTCTTGAAGCAGAATGGCCCATTTGATTTCTTTGTTGAATGTAATTCTACCGGCATCTGGATAATCTTTTCCGGCCAACATGTGCAGTAGCGTAGATTTTCCTGTTCCGTTCTTGGCAACTAAAGCAACTTTTTGTCCCTCTTCAATACCGAAAGAAAGGTCTGTAAACAATTCACGAATACCGAAGGCCTTCGACACATTTTCAACTGATAATACATTCATGGCGCGAAGTTCGTTGAATTTGTTCAATTATACCACAACACATTCTCCTGCAATTGTGTTATTTTCGAAGAGTGAAATTTTACACCGCTCCATTTTCTGACATTCCTGCTGGAAAGTTGTATCGCATTCTTGCATTGCGATCAGATGTTTTTGTTGTTGAACAGAACTGTGCTTATCAAGATTTAGATGGAAAAGACGAGCAATCCATATGGGTTTGGGCTGAAGATGAAAGCGGTAATGTGCATGCTACAGCGCGCTTACTTCCTGCAGGGATTTCATACAAAGAAATCAGTATTGGTCGTGTTTGTTCTTCTATGTCTTCACGAGGAACGGGTCTAGGTAAAGCGCTTATGAACGAGTGTTTGGAGCAATGTGAACGGATCTGGGGAAAGGAAACCATCACCATTTCAGCACAACAATATCTGTTGAAGTTTTACAATGAATTGGGATTTGTGGAAGAAGGCGAGATGTATTTGGAAGACGATATTCCGCATTTGAAAATGAAACGCAAAGCATGAGTATTTCAATCACGAAATACAACATTCACGAGTGGTTCATGGCCGCTGGAGTGTTTTGTATGAGTGTTTATTCGAAAGGCGTAACGGTGTTTTTAGCACTTGCGTTTTTAGCCATGGTTGTTCAAATAGTTTTTGGTGGAAGGAAAATAGAGTGGCGAACTTTTAACGGTTGGGCCTTTTTGCTATTCGGTATTTTGTCAGTTTTTTTACTTTCGGGATTTTGGAATGAATGGAATCACAAAACAGCGTTAGCCGAGATTGAAACGAAGATTTCGTTCATCGCGTTTCCGCTGTTTTTTTTATGTACGTCAGCCTCCATTTTGAATTCCTTAAAGAAATTTCAGTGGGCATTGGTGAGTGGATGTGTTTTCTTCGCATTGGTTTGTCACGGGCATGCGGTTTTTAGATTTTTCGAGACGGGACTTTGGCAAGAGTTTGTTTATGGCAGGCTCTCGTGGACGTTTCATCCGACATACTTGGGGTTTTTCTATTTGCTTTCAATGGTTTTTTTAGCGTCGGAATTTCTTAATTCCAAAAGCAAGCGTTATTCGAAATTCTTATGGGTAGGAATTGTTTTCTTTTCTTTAGAAACGGCATTCATGGCTTCTCGCGCGGGATTTCTTGCGTTGTTTTTGTTCTATGCTGTTTTTGTTTTTTATGTGATTCGAAATGGAAAAAATAGGAGGAGGGCTGTACTTGTTATTTCTTCTTCAATGATATCATTCCTGCTATTGTTTTTTGGCTTTTCGCCAATAACAGCAAGGGCCAAGGAAGCTATGGAGAATTCGAAGGGAATAACAGAGGTGAAGAAGGAAGAGAAAGTGGCAAGCACGAGCGAACGCATAGTGAGTTGGCAAACGGCTTGGGAAATAGCACAAGACTATCCGTTGGGTGTTGGAACAGGAAATTGGAAATCGCATTTCAATGAACGTTACACTTTGAAAGGAGCGAACTTTTCAGCAGAGCATTCTCATCCTGCGCACAATGCGTATTTGCAGATTTTAGTGGAATGGGGTTGGATTGGATTGTTTACCCTATTGGTCCTGCTTGTTGCTGGATTTAAGCGGTCCTTGGAGTTAAACGACTTATTTTTTTTAATGTTCGTTCTTGGGGTGTCGTTCCATTTCATTTTTGAAAGCATGTTAGAACTTCAGCAAGGTATCGTTTTTATTGGGTTTTGGATGTTTCTCTTGATCCATCGAAGACGGAAGTCTGAGGTCTTGGAGACCTAAAAAATGACTATTAGGACAAGTCCTTTATTTTTCTTAAATTCGTTGCGAAATTTATTAGAATGGCAACAATAGAATTGAGGTTACCCAAAATGGGTGAGAGTGTCGCAGAGGCGTCTATTTTAAGTTGGTTAAAGAAGGAAGGCGACCGTGTTACCGCGGACGAGCCTTTGGTTGAAATTGCAACAGATAAAGTGAATAGTGAAGTGCCATCTCCAGAAGACGGTATCTTGGTTTCTTGTCGTGTGAATGTGGGCGATACTGTTCAGGTTGGACATGTAATTGCCGTTATTGAGACGGTGGAAGGGGCAAGTGCCCCAGCACCAGTTGCTCCTGCTGCCCCAGCCGCTTCAGAAACAGTTTCCGTACCTTCAGCCCCTGTGGCTGTGGCTTCTGGAACTGCGGTAGTTTCTTCATCAGTTAGATTTTACAGTCCGTTGGTCAAGAACATTGCGAAGCAAGAAAACGTTTCCCAAGCGGAGTTGGATAGCATTTCAGGTTCAGGCCAAAACGGTCGTGTAACCAAAGAAAATTTAATGGGATATATTTCCAGCAGAGGGAATAAAGTTCTTTCAGTACAAACAGGTTCATCGACTTCTGCACCAATTGCGAATTCATTTGAAGCCCCTCGTGTTAAAGGTCCTAACATTACCGTTGGTCCAAACGACGAAATTATTGAAATGGACCGCATGCGCAGAATCATTGCCGATCACATGATCATGAGCACGCAGGTTTCTCCGCACGTTACTTCTTATGTTGAAGCAGATTTGACGAATGTTGTACTGTGGAGAGAAAAAGTTAAGAAGCAATTCGAAGCTAACTCAAAAACGAAGTTGACATTTACTCCGATATTTATTGAAGCTGTTGCGAAAGCTATTCGTGATTTCCCGGGTGTGAATGCTAGTGTAGACGGAAATAACATTATCATGCGCGGAGACATTAACATTGGAATGGCGGCAGCATTGCCATCAGGAAATTTAATTGTTCCTGTAATTAAGAATGCAGACCAGTTGAATTTAGTGGGTATCGCGAAAAAAGTAAATGACTTGGCAGAGCGTGCTCGCGCAAATAAATTAACTCCAGATGAAATTCAAGGTGGAACATATACCTTGACCAACGTTGGTTCATTTGGAAATGTAATGGGTACGCCTATTATTAATCAGCCACAAGTTGCTATATTAGCCGTAGGCGCAATTCGCAAAAAGCCTGCTGTTATAGAAACACCGCAGGGCGATGCCATTGCTATTAGACATATGATGTTCTTATCTCATTCTTACGATCACCGAATAGTTGATGGTGCATTAGGCGGGCGCTTTGTGCGTCGCGTTGCTGACTATTTGGAAGAGTGGGATGTAAATCATGAAATATAATTTTTGAAAATAAAACACCTATGAAAACTCGTTTCTTTTCACTTTTGATTGTCGCAGTTGTTGCTATTAGCAATTCGTTTGCGGCTTCGAATTTGGGTAACCCTGAATTTGTTGCAGCCTTTTCGGAGGCCAATAAATTAATGGAAGAAAAATTTTGGGACCAAGCAGCTAAAGAATGGAGAAACGTGTTGGTCATGGACCCCGAAAACGTTAATGTAAACTTCAAGTTGGGTTACTGCTTGCTTCAAACAGAAACCAATAAAGTCGAGGCTTTAATTTATCTGGAAAAGGCGACTTCAAAAAAGCTTGA
>Ga0209597_1001285_pt1 | contig 16501 bp, 14 predicted proteins | sample M_140625_MF_Meta_FD_187316 | JGI IMG/M metagenome (GOLD analysis project Ga0209597, IMG submission 187316) | Freshwater microbial communities from Lake Montjoie, Canada to study carbon cycling - M_140625_MF_MetaG (SPAdes) (version 2) | ecosystem: Environmental > Aquatic > Freshwater > Lake... | reverse complement strand
GGGCTACACGGGGGGCTATTGGACACATCACGCACATACTCACCTTTTTACACATTACACATTTACACCTTTTTACACCACTTCTTTTTCTTTTATATATATATACACTTTTCTATGAGTAGTCTAAAAGAAGCACCACACCGAAACAGATACGGGCCCAATTCCGGTTTCGACTTTCCAGAACTGCTTGAAAGCACACCACTTTCGGAAATACCAGAAAATCAGCTTTCTCTAAGTGAAAGGGCCGAATTACGTGAATGGCAACAAAAACAGAATATTAGTGGAGCGCAACCATCATCATCATCATCATCATCATCATCATCACGGCCGGCATCATCATCTTCATCATCACCACCACCAATACCTATACCACTACTATCGAACCCATCATTATTATCATCACCGGAGACACCACCACCACCATCACAACTATCAATAACATCATTACCACCATCTCCGGGACGAATGGCAGCAGCAGCAGCAGCATCATCATCCGTAGCAGCACAATCACAATCACCAGCAGCAACAGCATCTACGCGACGAGTAGCACAAACAGAGAAACCATTATCGCAAGTAAATACTAGCAGAGCTGAGGGGAGAGAACCGAGCAAAGCTCAGGATATGTTAGCATTTAGTCAATATAAAGTCCTTTATGTATCGATGGCGCCAAAAGGTTATACACCAGAACAAATTGCTGCCCAAATCAATAAGTTACAAACCACTGTATTTAGGGGTAAGGAGATTCCTACTGTAACGGAGAAGGAAGTGGCGGAATTACAAGAAGTTATAACCGAAACCAGAAAAGAGAAACGACAGGCTTATAAAGATTTTACGGATGATAGAGACAGCAAAAAGTTGTCAACAATAATAGCCGGTTTGAATAAATCGGCAAATGAAAAATTCGATAAATTTTCGGAGGAAGCAAAGGATAAACTATCGGCAGCAGGAATAATTTTAGATAAGATGGGGAGAGACACAAAGAAGAAACTATCGGATGCTGCTTCTACCACAAGCAGAAAGTTTACCGATTTAGGAAAGTCGGCAAATACAGTGGGGGATTCAATAGCAACTTCGGCGAGTGAGGCGACTCATGTATTAGGATTATCTTTCAATAAATTAGCGCAAAAAACACAATATAGTAGAGGAGAAGATATTGGTAAGGGTATAGCAGCCAAAGTGGCAGCGGAGGCAAAAGCAGCAGCGGAGGCAAAAGCAGCAGCGGAGGCAAAAGCAGCAGCGGAGGCAAAAGCGGCAGCGGAGGCAAAAGCAGCAGCGGAGGCAAAAGCGGCAGCGGAGACAAAAGCAGCAGCGGAGGCAAAAGCAGCAGCAGCAGCAAAATCAGGAGCGGCAGAACAAGGACAACCCAAAGGAGCAGAAGTGCATAAAGATATATATTATCGTTCACCAAATGGAACTATTTTTCAATTTGGTATATTTAAGAACGAACCCGAATTTCCTAATAAGATTCTTATAGCATTATCACATGAACAAATTATCGGATCCAAAAGTGATACTGGAAAATTTATGATTGAACTATATAAAAAAAATATCCCAGAAGCCTCTGTAATGCGGGCGTCCTCTTCGCATATTACCATTACATTACATTTAAATCAAACTCAATTTGAGTCATTGCAAACGGCAGCTCAGAATAATAGACAGTGGACATTAAAACCCACCGACGTCGCTAATGCTCCTATAACATTTCCAGGAACATGGCATTCCGATGAAAATTCAGCTATGATAAAGGAAAAACTGTCGGAGGCAGCTGCTGATGATGATGATGATGATCCTTTAGGTGCTAATAGAGCATCAGCAGCAGCAGCGGCATCAAGAGCAAAAAAAGTTCTTAAAGAGCAACAGGATGAACCAGGCGAACGTGCAAGCCAAATTAATTTTAAAGACCTGCCACTTAACTGGAGTGGAAAGCAAAGAGGCGGCAAAAGAAGACGACACACTATAAAGAAGAATCATCGCTCCATTCGTCGAACTACGATAAGAAGGAGACAATATAAAAGTAAGAATAAAAAGAATAGGAGCTTCAAAAAATAGGAGCAATAAATATTAATGATTTTTTCATATTACATTATAACATAATATGAAAAATTGAAGTGAAAATGTAGAAATAATCAATAGTATCGCACAGAACCGCAATATAAGCTTCGTCACTTCGTCCTCTACAATGTCATCGGCACTCCCCGCTCCGTCGCAAAATGTATACGGTGAAGAAGATAATACTAATATCGCAAACAATCATCATTTGCGAAACGAGGCAAAGAATAACACCAATAATATAAATAATGGCGCACCCAATAATGTCAAGCTTCGTCTAGTGATGTCGTGCGAAGTGTTCTGGGATTATGAAACGGACGTATTGATCAATCGCACACTATTTCATCCCAAGTTTACGAACCGATCAGAAGAGGAGGCATTTAGCACATTATCCAGCACCTTATGCTCTCAAATGAAGCGATACATTGAGGATGCGCTTATATCGAAAGGAAGGCGTGATTTGCTGTCAAAACTAGAGGAGGTCTTCCCAAAATTTCATATTCATGGACAGACAGTTCACGAAATCCTATACCCGAACGACCCAACAAATTCTGACCATTGTCGAGGAGATGGGAAAATCTTTATATGTACGCATTGTTAGTAAAAATGACACATTAATAGATATACTATAATTGGATTGGATTAATATGATATATTTTTACTTTATATATTTTTTATATTTTTATAGGTTATAATATTTATAGTATATAATATAAGCTTATGTCGGCAGCAGAAGAGCCTACGCCTTTTCAACAGGCAGTAGATGGTTTGGAGTTGGACCCAGACAATTCAAGTTGTATTTTTAATACGGAAGGTGGAGGATCACAGATGGGTGGAACTGGAGATAATGTGGATATTAATAATATAGTAATACTTATTGTTTTATTTCACGGAGTTATAAACCTAACCGAAGAACAAATACGACAACAAATAGCGCCCTCAACTATAGATACATCTTCCTTACCTAATATTGAAAATCTAGCATATTTGGGCGTTCCTCCTACGGGTATGGTTAATATAGGACTGATACAAGAATTAGATATAATTAAAAAAATTGTAGAACACGATATGTCAAAGTTGATTACATCGTCAATTCAGTCATCACTTCAAAGTATTGAAAACAAGGCAAATGAAATTATTGATAGTAGTTTAACAGATGTTAGAAGCCCAATAAAAAAGGATACTCGTGGTATTTTTTCCCGAGTATGTAATTTTTGTTTTAAATTTATGCGTCCTTTATCATTATTAGCGGATTCGGTTAGGTCTATAGTAAATTATAATTTTCAAGATAGTTATAGTGTTTGTAAAAAAATAATACCCGTAAGGATATTATCCAATGGTGGTGGTAAAAGAAAACGCCAGGATGATGATGATCCATCTAAAAACTCATTTTCAATGAGCCACGATATGTGTGTATTATTATTTGACGATTTACGTGAATCTATGAAGCGATTTGATGAAGGTAGATTTCCAACGATATGTTATGATATAACAACATCAACTGGTAAAGCAGCCTTGGCTAATTGCGACGCTAGATGTAGACAGCTTCACATAGTAAAAGGTTTTGGTTCGGGTCCGCTGCGGCTATTTGTAAATAAAAATTTGGCATATAATCACATTGATGATAGAATAGCTAATATGGGTGTTATAAAACTAAGTTTTTATATAAACGAAAAAGGAGAAGTTAAATATAACAGTGAACGCTTTCACCCGCATTTATTAATGAACAGTATTATAACATCACGAAATGGTAATTTAATATGGAGTAATATGGAAGAGTGTATAAGACACTGTACATCAATGGACCCTGGTGGTAAAACAGTATGTGTTGTCGACTTATCGTGCTCATGTATCGTGGATGGATCGCCACAAATGCGGGACTTAGGTCCTAATGTGGCATATCCAGGAGGCGGTAAAGGAAATAAAAAAAAACAAAAATCAACAAAAAGGGCAAGAAGAAACTCTCGAACAAAAAGGACAAGAAATAAATCAATAAATATTAAACATATAAGAAACATAAGAAATAGAAGGAAATATAAGAATAATACAAAAAAACTAAAAAAATCAAGGAGACAATAGTATATTTACCTATTTATTTATTTTGAATATTTATATAAATAAAATTGAAAAGTATTAAATATAAATATATAATATCATATCATAACATCTACAAGAACAAAAATGTCGTCAAGTGCCGGTCAATATTTCCAAAATTCACAGTATTACACTCCGATGATAAATGTCCCTACAGTGAATCGTCTTCCTTCGCACGGTGAGTTGGTCGCATCAATGGAGCTATTAATCGCGCAAGTCGGCGAACTATCGCGCAAGATTGATCGCGTCGAATCGCGTGTAAATGATTGGGTAAATCTTGGTATGGCGGAGCGAATGATCATCGCCGAAAAAGGCATTTCCGCGCTTAAGACGTGTCACAATGAACATAGTGCCAAAATACATACAACTGAAAAGGAGATAGATGATTTATTCGGATATTTGAAAGAAGTGAAAGAAGATGCTCACGATAACTACGAATGTATCGATAGATTTTCGGATATATTATCAGAACATACATCCAAGCTCCGCCGCGCCAAGCACCGATCACACGACCTCGCCAAAAAATATGCCGAAATCGGAATACTCCGTAGGCGCGTATCTAAATGCGAGGATTTTAACACCGAATTTGCCGAATGTTTTGAGGCACCACTTCAGCTTAGGGGTGTTATTTCGAATATGAGTGACAAGGTGGATGAATGTGATAGGACTATATCATATATGATGAGTTATGGTAGCGAGGTTGGTTTTGGCGGGGATAGTGGTGATTATGCTTCACTCGATAATACGATACCGGAGTATTCTACATTTTGCGAGGGTTATGAAGGGTCAAAAATCGGGGAACTATCGCCATCTGCCTTGGATGAATATTTCTCGAATTATTGTGATGCCGAGGATGTAGCAGAAACCAAAATTGAGAATGTGGCTACGGCGGAGGCAACAGCCACCCAGGAATCTGATGACGACTTTGTGGAGCTGTAGAGCTGTAGAGCTATAATCTTGCCATAAAGGGGCGATATAATACGATAACATATGGGATGTGATCGAATTATATATAGGTGATAATTTGTTATTTTTTATCGAGCAACGTTAATGCTTTTATAAGGATCTGTTCCTGATCTGATAATTTCTGGAATATAAGGACATTATCGAATTTTACGACGACAGATTGTCGCTGAGTATTTCTACATATAAGTATAACACCGTCATCATTTAACGTAGTTCTTACCATAAAAGCACCTTTTGTAAGTTTTATTTCCGCTGTTTCTACATTAAGAGGTATCCATCGTATATAGCGCCCTTCTTGTAAGCCACTTACTTCATCTACGTATCTATAATCAGCCAGTCTCGTATGAAAATCTTTTAGTTCTTCTTTCGAAAGTTGTAATTTTTGTAGGACATCATTTTTTTCTTGTTTAATTTTCGAAGCTGTTAAGCCGGCTACGCCTGTATTATTCTCGTTATCAAGAGCATAAAGCAAATCTTCAACTTTTATACTCATTGTTGCGCGTATATTGCGTGGTATATGTATATATACTATCAAATATTATTTAAATTGTATCTATTATTATTGTTGAAAATGTATTAATGATTTGAATATAATATATAATACGGTTTTATAAGACAGCGCATAGAGATGATAGTAGGATATATTCGCGTATGTCAAAAGGGAGATTGGGTTTGTGAGTCGCAACTCTGCATAAATCCCCGACCACATACTTTCTTTAAGTAGGTTTAAAATATACTTATTTAAAGAAGCTTAAAGCCGCCGAATGGCTGCCCAGTTTTGGGATATTCAAAAGATCCCCCAAAAAGGGGTGTATACGAAATGCGAAAAAGCCGAAAACAAGATACCACATTTTTGGGACATAAATCGGATTTTTCATTGGTGGACGTTTTCCTGAAGATGTCCTGATTTTTGCTATTCTTAATATATTTCAATATATATCTATTAAAAAAGGGGGATAAAAAGTAATTCGATGGGACATAAAATCAAAAACATCCCTGAAAAAGGCTATACCCATATTATAAAAAAAGAGATTTCCCAATTCCTACCCCATTTTTCGCAAAATTACTGCGATCATCCGATTGTGAGCATAATGGTCTCGTCGTCGCGTCGAGGCGCTCCTCCGCCCAAAGCATAAAGGTAAGACGCCTAAGATTGGTAGGGCGGACGCCGAAGTGAGTGAAGTGAATCGTTTTTTTCAAAAGTATTTTGGATTTTTCAAAAAAGGACATTTATAAATGTCCATTTTGCAAAAAAAGTTTTTAGATTTGAAAAATACATCGACTTCGTCACTCAGAGCATAATGCTCACAATCACTTTTTTTAGTTGAAAAATTTGTTACGATAACTTTTTTCCCAAAAATCCAAAAATGTCAGAGGGTCGGCATTTTTGTTTACAAAAAAATGTCCAAAAATGCCAAAAAATGCCGGATTTTCTTCTTCGCGAAACTTATGACGTCAAATGCTCTAATAAATCTAAATATCGCACTCACCTCGCCACACCTAAACCCGAAAAGTTTACAAAAGTTTACACGAGTTTACAAAAAACCGCCGCATCTAATAATGCTCTCACGGTCGAATATTCTAAAAATATCTGTTACGATGAATTGGAAGCATAAATAAATGTCCAATTTTTAATAGAAAAAAATGACACGACAATATCATCAGAGTTAAAAATATCAATAGTATATACAAAGACGATGAATACTAAAGCTGTTAAAAGACAATGATATATCTGTAAAATATTGAAAGATTTGAGCATAATGGTCACATCGTCGCGCCGCGGCGCTCCTCCATTCAAAGCATAAAGGTAAGCCGCGTAAGATTGGTAGGGCGGACGCCGAAGTGAGTGAAGTGAATCGTTTTTTTCAAAAGTATTTTGGATTTTTCAAAAAAGGACATTTATAAATGTCCATTTTGCAAAAAAAGTTTTTAGATTTGAAAAATACATCGACTTCGTCACTCAGAGCATAATGCTCACATTCACGTTTTTTAGTTGAAAAATTTGTTACGATAACTTTTTCCCCAAAATCTTAAAATATATATTAAAAGGGTTTAGGCAGTTTTTTGTATACTAATATAGTATACAAAAAATGCCAAAAAATGCCGTTTCTTTTATTTGCGAAGCTTGTCACTTCAAATGCTCTAAGGAGTCTAACTACCAAGCACACCTCGCCACACTGAAGCACCAAAAGTTTACAAAAGTTTACAACAAAAACACCGAGACTGATAATGCTCTCAAGTGTGAGTGTTCTAAAACATACACAACGCGTATGGGACTTTGGAAGCATAAACAAAAATGTCCATTTGTGAAAGAGAAAAATGACACGGTTATATCGTCAGACTTAAAGGATATTCACGATATAGATAAAGACGATTTAATATTAAAGCTGTTAAAAGACAATGAAGAGATTCGCCAAATCTTGAAAGATGTGATACCTAAAATGGGTAACAATACTATAATAAATAATAATAATAATACAACTAATAATTTCAATCTTAATTTCTTTTTAAATGAGCAATGTAAAGATGCTCTCAATATTTCAGAGTTTGTAGATTCTCTGAAGATAACGTTTGAGGATTTATTATATTCGAAGAAGAACGGATTAGTCGAGGGGATAAGTAATGTGATGATACGAGGATTGAAGGAGTTGGATATATATAAGAGACCGATACATTGCACGGATAAGAAGAGGGAGACGATGTATATAAAGGATCAGGATAAATGGGAGAAGGATGAGACGCACGAGATAATGAAAAATACGATAGAGATGATAGCGGATAAGGAGCGGACGGCATTACAAATATGGACAGATAATAATCCTGATTGGATAGAGACGGAGAAGAAACAGATTGAATATCTCACGATGTTGCGTAGTATATCTGAGCCGATAGAGGACGAGGATAAGAATGGTAGGAAGATCATTCGAGCGGTGAGTCGCGAAGTGATAGTGGATAAGAAGGATTAATGGGAGGGCTGGATGCGATGAATGGCAAGTGCGGGAGAAAATGCGAAATGTTAATATTATTACAAAAATAATATTAATTGTAGTGGTATAGAAATAATATAATATATGTAATTATATCATAATATTGGTCTATATTGTGCGTGTTGTGTTTTATGGTTTTAGAGAATTTCGTATATTATAATATATTTGAGGATTCGCGTAAGGCACCGCCGGATGAAGTTGCGTATCAAAAGATGGAGGAGTCGTTATCATCGCCGATAAGGCGGACAGATAGTGGAGAAATATATTATGATACGGTATATAGTCCTAGGTTACCCTATACGACGGTGAGAACGTATGATGATTATGTGGCATATAATGATGTAATAAAGCAACATAAGATGTTAAATGATAAGAAGGAGATGAGTGAGAATCGTTTCCTTTTTTTTCTGAGGGAGATGTTTTGTTGTAGGTAATTGTGTGTATGTGTCGTCTATATCTAGAGATCATCGTATGTTTATATTTTTCTATATTCTCTAGCAACAACAACGTATAGATATGTGCCTAATATGACACCGATTATATCGAAAGCGGGGTGTTCTAGTAGTTCTCCAAATATGTTTTTGTTATAGTTTTTAATGTATGTGCTGATAATTATAGCTACGGAGGAAGATAAAGCACCGACCATTATATCGCTGTTATCGGGCCTTAGACCGATTTTATTGAAAACCTGCGCGAGACCTTCGTGAAGGAATACGCCAAAGAAAAGCGAATCGATAAACCCGTATATTACGAATGTGGTAATAGAAAGTAGTAAAATGTGTGCGTGGATATTTTTCATATTTGTTTGGGTATATTATATGCGGGGATATTTTTATTTTTAGCGAAAACTACTTAAAAATAAAAATACATATTTTATTTAGGCACTATCGACGACACTCCCGCTCACCACCCGCGATTTACCAAGATGACCACGAGCTACCATTGAGAGCACCATTAGCCGCTTCAGGTTCTGGATTCATATCATCCATACCAAATGTAGCACCACCTGCCATAGGTGTTGCCGTGTTAAAGTTCTGGACAGGCTGCTGCATCATACCGCCACCCATACCGCCCCCCATACCGCCACCATAGTTGGACATTGATGGACCCTGAACAGGGAGAGGCGGAGGCGCGGCATATTGCTGAGAGATTTGCGGGTTTAAGGTTGTTTGGTTTGACGACTGCTTATTAGCTGCAGTTCCTGTTTTTCCCTTTGCTTTATTTTTGGCTTTTGCGATAGTGTCTTGAGGGACATCTGGTCTTCCTTCACCAGGGACGCGACCTACTTCCAAGTTATATTGCCCTTCTTCATAAGCAAACAGATTAAATGGTTTGGGAGTAAGTCCAAGTTTAGATGCGATCCAGTTATCTACAGTGAACCAAGTGTCAAATCTGTGTAATAGAATGGCCGTTCTTTCGCGGAAACCGGCGTGACTAATTAACATAAGTGTTACAAATACAATAATAACAGTTGTTAAATTAATAGTCTCATAGTATTTGCCGCTAAACGTTGGAATGTAGTTAATTATCCTATCAATAAAAAATATGCCTATAATCATAAACATTATTTCAATAAATGTTATTATAAATATATATAAAGACGAGTCTTCGTGTGAAGCTGTAGGGGAATATTTCTTTGTGAAATAAATAAATAACATAATAGGAATTATTGACAAGGAAGAATATTGTATGATATTCAGCAAATCTTCCTGTTTAAATTTCGATAATTTAAATACATAAGAGAAAAATCCCTGATTTGTTATTGGTTTTATACTATCGTCCATTAGTTTATATTATGAAATATATTAAGAAATTAAAATAAAATAAAAATTATTTATTCAATGTAATACAAAATATACTAAAGATATTTGTATTTTATTTATTATAATTACCAAATGTTAAAAAGATTTGCTAAAGCAAATATGGTTCCCGTATATTCTGACAACACGGCCGGTAATGTAACCCACGAAGAGTATCAATATTTAAACCTTATTCACGATATTTTACAGGAAGGAACGATAGAGAAAGGGCGAAATGGTATTACTAAATCTATATTCGGTAGTGCTATGGTCTTCTCTTTATCTGACGGCGTTATTCCTATATTAACGACAAAGCGAACAGCTTGGAAAACGTGTATTCGAGAGTTGTTGTGGTTTATTCGCGGAGATACAAATAATGCTCATCTTCAAGCAGAAGGTGTTCATATATGGGATGATAACGGGTCACGTGAATTTCTCGACAGTAGAAACCTCTATAATAATCGAGAGGGGGACTTAGGCCCCGTATATGGTCATCAGTGGCGCCATTTTAATGCCAAATACGACACTTGTGATAGTGATTATGACGGGAAAGGCGTAGATCAACTAGAGCAAATTATAGAGTCGCTAAAGAATCCGGCAACAAGAACGAGTAGAAGAATGATAATGAGTGCGTGGAATCCGTGTCAGTTAGATCAGATGGCGCTTCCGCCGTGCCATATATTGTGCCAGTTTAATGTAAGCGATGGCAATAAGTTGTCGTGTTCTCTTTATCAGCGAAGTGGAGATATAGGGCTTGGAGTCCCATTTAATATAGCAAGTTATTCTACATTGACACATTTATTAGCGAAACATTGTGGTCTAGAGGCATACGAGTTTGTATACTTTTTAGGGAATGCGCATATATATGATGAACATATTGAACCACTGAAAGAACAATTAGGACGCGAGCCGTATGAGTTTCCACGTATCGTTATATCTATGGCACGAGATAAAATAGATGATTACACAATTGACGATTTTAAAATAAAAGACTATAAATGTCACGATACATTGAAGATGAAAATGGTGGCATAATGGGCGTTTTAAATAATAAAAGGTGTAAAATAATACAAATAATTACAAATATATAGCGATGTTCTAAATGTTAAGTAATATAATATGTTTGCGTATAAAAAGGTTTAAAATACTATTATTAAGAAATATATACAAAATATTAAATGAGTAATAATGCTTCTTTATCGTCTGCTAAGAGACGGCGTGGTGGCGCCCCTCCACCAATGTCGCCACAAACTTCCGGTGCAGGTGGTAGCAATTTACCCCCTGGTTTGCCCCCTAATTTTCGACAACTTCCTCCCCAAGTTCAGCAACAAATGCTGCGACAGATCCAGATGCGCGGTCCTCCTCCTCCTCCTCCCCATCCTGCCATTCCTCCATCTATGCATGCGAATATACCTACCCATATAAACAAGGTTATGTCTGCTCCTAATGCGATGGGAGGTGGTGCGGGTGCCGGCGCTGCCAGTAATGGGCCATATGTAGTAAATTCCGTTCTACATAATCGTGCTACAGGAGAGGTGGCAGGACTCCATATTAGAGATCTACCGATGACCTCTACAGGTCTACCTTGCCTTCCTTCAGGTGCTCCTCTGCCACCCAATGTATTGTTTAAGTTACATCATGACGAGTTATTGAATCAGGATGCGACTTTAAATGAACATTCAAATCGGTTACAATTGCTCACGAATCGTGTAGATAAAATCGAGAAATCTGGTGGCGGCGGCGGTGGCGGCGATGATGAAATGTCAGGCGCAAATGGTTCTTCATATGAGAGTATCGTAGAGGATGGCACCTTTATTGCTAAGGTTGTTGATAATATTTTGACAAATACGAATTTGTCTGATATTATAAATCAGATTGAGCCATTACAGAAAGAGAATGAGGCATTACGCGCACTTTTGAATTCTCAGCAGACAACATTGAACGAGTTATCTGGGCTTGTGATGAAACTATTGAATAATGGGCTGCCTACATACGGATCGAATAATGCGAACGATGGTGACTATCTTAGCTATGATGCTTCTGCTTCAATAGCCGAATATAATGCGGATGATGTTACTAAAGTAGAGACGAATTCCAATGCGGTTGATAGCAAAGATGTCGTTTTAGAAGAGGCAGAAGAGGCGGAAGAGACAGAAGAAGCGGACGCTCTCGATGATGAAGTAGAATCTTGATGAGATTCTAAAAACACGTTAAACGCCAATGACGGGAGATTATAGGAAATAGGAATACAGGAATATAAGAATACAATATACAAGAATCTATGAGTTAAATTAACATAAAATAATCAGCATATTTTATGTTAATGAGTATAAATTTGTAAATATTAGTATAAAAACAAATTAGTAATAAGTAATAAGTATTAAGTAAAATATCCTTAATGAAAGAAGTAATCGCGGTATTAGTATTTTGTCTTGTATTATTCATATATTTACACGTTTTTTTTCATTTAAAGAAGTGTGATGATTTAGAGGTATATGAAATATGCGATCCATCCAAAGAGAAGCTAGAAGAGATATGTGATATTCGACAACCAGTGGTAACATTTTTTTCAAATGAGAGTCTAATGGAGAACTGTAATTTTAATTCTATAAAGACGAACTATAGCGCATTTGATATAAGGATAAGGAATGTAAAAGAGCACGATGACGAAACCGAATTATATGTTCCTTTAGGAATAAGCGAGTCGATTGAGTTATTTAAGAAGGACAAAGATTCGAAATATTTGAGCGAGAGAAATTCCGATTTTCTGGAAGATTCGGGTCTTATAAAGCACTATAGACACAATGATATGTTTTTGAGACCATCTATGGTATCATCGTGTATGTATGATATCATTTTCGCATCATTAAATACCGAAACACCTCTTAGATATGAGGTTAATTATAGGAACTATTTTTTGGTTACACACGGTAAGATTATAGTCCGTGTATTTCCGCCGAAGTCAACAAAATATTTATATGCTACAGCTGACTACGATAATTTCGAATTTAGATCACCGGTTAATCCGTGGAATGTTCAGGCGCATTATAGGTCTGATTTCGATAAATTAAGGAGTATGGATATTACGCTTATTCCGGGGCAAATGGTTCATATACCGGCGTATTGGTGGTATAGCATTCGGTTTGTAAAGTCGAATACGTCGATATGTTCTTTCAAGTATAAAACATATATGAACACATTGGCGATAAGTAATCATTTATTTATGAGGCTACTACAGAGGCAAAATACTAAGAGTGTTATTGCCAAAAAGATGGATTTAAAGACGAACAAATCAGATTCTGAAATTGTGCCGATATTAAACGAGAAAGATAAGAGTGATGTAGTGCCAGAAGTAAGGATTGATGTAGTATCTACGCTGGCACCAGTGGCAGCAAATGACAGTGAAGTAACAAGAATCGATTTGTAATAATATTATTAATAATATTAATAATAATAATAATAATAACACTTATACCTCGAAAGGACTAAGATTTGTAGTAAGACCTGATTCAAGTAGGTCAATAAAATTGCGAATATTTATTTGTTTAAGATTGATGCGATGTTTGGGGTTAATGAGAACGAGTTGGAATGCGTTGCGAAAGTGAGGGGATATGTGGTGTAGGTATTTATTTGATACGTATTTTTCAGAGTCGAAGAATTCGCCTGGATATTCACTATAAAGATTGTAACAATTACGAAAAATGAGAATAGTAGCGAATAACATAGCCACAGACCATAGATCATTACGTTTATAATTTTTACTCCATTCATATGTCTCTTCTTCATCGTTATGGACATTTCGCGTTGCTGGGTGACAGAATGGTTTTGTCCCTCCAGTTCCTTCAGATACTGCGTGTATACCGGATAGTCCAAAGTCGATAAGGTATGGTATATTCGTGGTATTTTGTATTAAAATATTGCCTGGTTTGATATCACCGTGAACGACATGGTTGGAGTGTAGAAATAGGATGGATTTACATACACCGATACATATAGAGACGTATGTATTAATAGGCACTCTTTTATTTGCGGAAATCTTCATCCAGTCGTATATAGTGAGAGAGTCGATTATGCGCGGTTGTATACTGAAATTCATATTGTGGAATTTTCGGTGTTGATATAGTTTAACAATATAAGGTAGAACTAGATTATGTGGTTTTACGATACCTTTACCGATGTAACTCATAGCAAATAATTCAGACTTTAATGCTTCGGGTGATGTGTCAATTTTAACGATTAAATCAGATGTTTTAAATACTCCGCAGCGTATTCCGTTTACTATAGAATCACTACTATATATTTTTATGGAGCGAAGATTAAAAAGATAGTCGCGATCTTTGTAGATGATACCGTCGACATTTCTCTTGACAGAATTGAATTCATTGGATGTTAGTGTAGATTCTAGTGCTGACTCATAGTCGAGTTGGTTAGCATAGTATTCACACATATCGATGTTTAGTGTTTGTATATTTGATTCGTGGTATTCGGTCATGATGTTGTCTACTATAGATTCAAGGATAAATGAAACATCTAAATTTATGATATAGTCATCTTTAGAATTTTTATATAATTCGAGAGATGGGAGATGACAAGTGTGAGGGCGAGATGAGGTGGCAGAAATTTCTTTTGTCATAGGAGTTTTCGGCAATGATGACGACGATGATGCTGCTGGCGGTATTGGCCGCGCGTGATAATCTGTTTCATCTATATCATCCATAGTAATTGTGTGAATATCTTTGTCGGAAGTTGTTTTTGGCGAGAATATATCTCCTATAGTCGTTTTTATAATGGAGGTAAATTTTTTCATAGATGTGGTTAGGTATTACTGGCTAAGGTATTTAAGGTTGACTATAATAGTATGATAAAATATATTTATATTGGTGTTATAAATATATTATATATAGGATGAAGATGGTGTTCGGTTAATCAGAATGATCGGAATGATCGGAATTACCAAATGTGGACTCTTCGCAGAATTCGATATATAGGAAACCGTCTTCATCGCCATATTCTCCGTATATATCTCCGATCAGACTTGTGATGGGGAATAGTTTATTTTTAATAAAAAAGAATAGAGCTGTTGATGGCTGTATTTTAACTTTATCGCGAATAATTTTAATCAATTGACCCATACATATATCGTAAGGCACCAAATATTTGATTTTATGTGCTGCTTCTATATATGATGTATAGTTAGCAGAAGATGTGGACATTTCGACGATAACCGGGATCCTGTTAGGATACATAGTTAACATTTTTGCGGATTTTTGCTTACGGTCTTCGAGTGGTGTATTTTTTTTATATGTTGATGGCATTTAATAATATATATTTGTTATATATTGTAGGTATATATTGTAGGTATATATTATTATAATGTATTATATTTATGTGATAATTGGGGAATATAAATATGTAACCAACGAAATAACGAACCAATGAACTAATGAACTAAATATTGAAAATTTTCATTGTATCTTCTTTATATTGTTGTTTGAGGTTTTTGAGAATATGTAGTAGAAGATATTTATGGTTACCTTTTATGAAGTGTATACTATCTTCTATATGTTTAATGCGGCTATTTAGTTTAATCATAGATTGAATGATATTGGATTTAGAAGTTGAATCATCACTGGAGTGGCGGGGTATTTTATAGTCGGTGTCTTCATCGCGTGACTCGTGTTCTAGGCGTTCGAGGCGTTCAAAGTGACGAAGTAAAACTTCATAATGGCGTATAAGGTCTAGACGTGCATTTAGAACTGTTCTATAAAGATTATTATTGTCGAGGGGATCGTTGCGGTATTTAGATTGGTATTGCGGGTGGTTATAGAACTTGATATTTTCGAGTAAATGTGCCAATTGTTTATCGGAAATGCCTTGAGAATATTTAATATTATTGATAATGATTTTTATATTTATGGGTGGGCTAGGAGGACTCGTTAGCGACACAGGTGGAGACGTCCGCATATGGTGGTGTATCGTTTTCGACACAGTGGTGCTCGTTGTCGCGGGCGGATGCGTAACGGTTGTTGTTGTCTTCGCAAGTGGACGCGTAAGGACGGTTGTCACAGGTGGAGGCACGGCTGTAGATGTAATATGTGGATGCGTCCGCATATGTTGGTGTATCGTTGTCGACACAGGAGCACTCGTCGTCGCGGGCGGATGCGTAACGATTGTTGTAGCAGGCGGATGCGTAACGGTTGCTGTTGTCACAGGAGCACTCGTCGTCGTAGGCGGATGCGTAACGGTTGTTGTAGCAGGCTGATGCGTCCGCATATGTTGGTGTATCGTTTTCGATACAGGAGCACTCGTTGTCGCAGGCGGATGCGTAACGGTTGTTGTCACAGGTGGAGGCACGGCCGTAGATGTAATATGTGGATGCGTCCGCATATGTTGGTGTATTGTTTTCGACACAGGAGCACTCGTCGTCGCGGGCGGATGCGTAACGGTTGTTGTTGTAGCAGGCGGATGCATAACGGTTGTTGTTGTTGTCGCAGGCGTATGCGTAACGGTTGTTGTTGTTGTCGCAGGCGTATGCGTAACGGTTGTTGTTGTTGTCGCAGGCGGATGCGTAACGGTTGTTGTTGTTGTCGCAGGCGGATGCGTAGC
>Ga0209597_1001278_pt1 | contig 16555 bp, 12 predicted proteins | sample M_140625_MF_Meta_FD_187316 | JGI IMG/M metagenome (GOLD analysis project Ga0209597, IMG submission 187316) | Freshwater microbial communities from Lake Montjoie, Canada to study carbon cycling - M_140625_MF_MetaG (SPAdes) (version 2) | ecosystem: Environmental > Aquatic > Freshwater > Lake... | reverse complement strand
CTCAAATGAAGCATCTTTAAATGTCAATTGTTCGGCATTCTCTTGAAAAAGATTTGATTGTAAGTTATAAATTTTACATCGGCGTTCGGTCAATTTCAACGCAGCCGAAGTCAAATCAGCGGATATAATTTGTTTAAATCCTTTTAATCCTAATTCAACTGTCCAAAAACCTATTCCACAGCCGAGGTCAAGAATTGGAACTTGTATGTCATTAGTTTTGGGCAAAAACCTGTCATCCCATGAACCTCCAAAACATTCATCTAGGTAAACTTTTCTGTGCTCTTCGAAAAATTCTTTCGAACCAGTCTCATGATTTGATTCCCCAGTCCATAGAGGATTATTTTCCCAAAATTCTTTTACATCCGATATTTTTTTCTTTTCCATGTTATAAATACTTATCTTTTTAACCACCTATTCTGGAAATAGTTCTTCGAGGAATAGATCGTATATTTATCTGCTTTATTGCCTTTGCTCTATTCGCTTGATAAAGTTTATTCAAGCCCCTATATTGTACCTTCCACCCTCCCCATGGCCAGTGATAGAGTATAGCCATTGTGAAGTATCCCAAAGTTGTAATGCTACTTACCATTTTACTCTCGCTTTCTTTTAAATCATAGCGGAGAACAAATGGCACCTCCGAGAAGCGACAACCCAAAATTTTCAATTTAATAAGCGTTTCCAATGTTGCAGTAAACCCCAGTCCTTTGAGTTGTAAAAAAGCATTCCCATAAACTTCGATTGCATCTTTAAGAACATAAGCCTTATATCCTCTAAAACCACAAGAGTAATCCTTTACACCTTTCACATTGAACATTACTTTCATAAATAAATTAGCCAGTTTACTTAAGCTTTTTCTGTAACTATTCAATCCCAATTGATCTCCCCCTGGCTGGAATCTAGATGTATTAACAACATCATACCCTTCTTCTAACTTCGCAATAATATCGAAGATGTACTTCGGATCATGTGTATCATCTCCTTCAACCCGCACAATATAGTCAGATTCTTCGGCCATTTCAGTAGCAGCCTCGAACCCATCGCGTTCTGTCTCCCCAAGCCCTCGATTTATGCTATGATTAATAATTGTGATATTAATCTTATTAAGATAAGATTCTAGGATCTCTCTTGTTTTATCAATACTTCCATCGTTCACTGCTATTAAATGGAATTGCTTATTTCTTTTTTCAAACTCAAAAATAATTTTGGGCAGTAGTTTTGGTAAGGAAACTTCTTCATTATATGCCGGAAGAATAAGGAAAATCATTGTTTATACTATTAATTTTTGATTAAAAATACTTTTTTAGTTACTACTATGATGAATTTTCTACTTAGGATTAGTTTAATCATATCAATTATATCAATTATATTTATAAAATAACTTGATTATTTTACAAATATAATTGATATGCTCCTCACGCAATTCAGGATACATTGGAAGTGATAAAATAGAATATTGATTCTCGTTAGCTTTAGAAAAGGTTTGTGGCTTATAACCCAAATACTGATAAGCCTCCATATTATGTAATGCTACTGGGTAATGTATAGCCGTTTCTATACCATTAATCTCTAAATATTCCTTTAGCTTATCTCTTTCACTCACCTTGATGACAAATAAGTGATAAGTGTGATATACACCTTCTCTAACTTTAGGTAATTCTACTTCAGAAGTATCTTTCAAGTTTTTATAATAATGAATTGCATTACATCTACGTTTATCATTCCAGTCAAGAATATAGTCTAGCTTTACATTCAATATGGCTGCTTGAATCCCGTCCATACGACTATTAATTCCCTCTATCTTGTGCTCATGCTTATTAATTGCTCCATGTTTGGAGTAAAGCCTAAACTTCAAGGCTAGCTCATCATTATTAGTTATTATACACCCAGCATCTCCATAGGCTCCCAGATTCTTACCAGGATAGAAACTAAATGAACCCGCAATTCCCATTGTTCCAGCCTTCACTCCTTTAAAGGCCGAAAAATGAGACTGGGCACAATCCTCAATTATTAAGAGATTATATTTATTAGAAATTCGAATAATTTCTTCCATGTTTGCAACTTGCCCATGAATATGCACAGGTATTATCGCCTTTGTCTTAGGAGTAATAGCCTCTTCGATTTTAGAAGCATCAATTGTAAAATACTCATCTACATCCACAAAAACAGGTTTTGCACCCGTTTGAGAAATTGTTTCGGAACTAGAGATCCAACTGTAAGCTGCAGTAATGACTTCATCACCAGCAGAAATTCCTAACATCTTCATGATTATGTAAAGAGACTCAGTACCGTTGGCAGTAGATATACAATGTTTAACACCATACATCTTGGCAAACTTCTCTTCAAATTCTTTCACATGATTGCCCCCAATGAAGGCAGTCTCAAAAATTACGTTCTCAATAGCAGTATCAATTTCTTGTTTCAAAGAATGATATTGGATAGCAAGGTCGACAAATGGAATTTTCATATTTTTCTTAAAAATTTTGCAGGATTACCAACATATACCCCAGGTTCTGTGATATTTTTTGTTACAACAGTCCCTGCACCAATCACAACATTGTCACAAATCGAAACAGGTAAAATAGTACTATTACTTCCAATAGACACGTTATTTCCAATCGTTGTAGATAACCATTTGGTTTCATCCCCCATAGCTGGCCCTCCACTTGCAAATTTATCATTTACAAACATAACGCCATGACCCACAAAACAATTATTTCCTATTAACACTAATTCACAAATAAAAGTATGCGATTGTATTTTTGTGTCATGCCCTACTTGAACATTCTTCTGAATCTCAACAAATGGCCCCAAGAAACAATTGTCACCAATTATACAACCATATAAGTTGACTGGTTTGACAATTTTGACGTTCTTCCCAAAAATGACATTTACTATATCTACAGATTTCATTTGATATTCTCTAGTGAGTTATAAATTTTGTCAATGATCTCAACTGTCTTGAGTCCTTCAAAAGAATTAGTAGAGATGCTCTTTCCGTGTTCAAGAACATCTATTAAGTTCTTGTATACTTCTCCATGATTCGACATTGACCCTTGATAATTTCCGTAATTATTGGGCTTATTTCCCATTGGTAAATCCTTAATCTCAAAACCATCAATACATTGATATTCTAATTCATTAAGATATTGACCCCCAATCTTGACACTACCTTTTTCACCGAAAATAGTCAGGGATCCTTCCATATTTTTAGCATAACTATTTACCGTATAATTAATTGTTCCTATTGCACCGTTATAAAACTCCAAAGCGACGACTCCCGCGTCCTCAAACTCAATTATATCCTCGTGGGCATAGTTACCTTTAAAACCATTTACAGTTTTCACATCACCGACCATCCAATAGAGTAGATCAATAAAATGACTAAATTGAGTATATAACGTGCCCCCATCAAGATGCTTTGTGCCTTTCCATGAATTGGAATAGTATTCTTCATTTCTATTCCAAAAACAACTTAACTGGACACTGAATATTTTGCCTAGCCTACCTTGGTCTATGAGTTCCTTAACCGCTGCAACTGGCGGATTGAACCTATTTTGCTTAATTGCGAACAATCTTTTATTATTCTTTTCAGCAGCTTTAATCATTTCACCACAATCATTAACATTTATAGCCATTGGTTTTTCACAAAGCACATGATGACCTGATTCCAAGCACTGAATAGAGTGTTGCGCGTGTAAGCCGTTTGGAGAGCAAATTGAAATAACATCAATAACTAAATCTTGACTCAAAAGTTTTTCAATATTCGTAAAATAAAGACATCCATACTTATCGGCTAAATCTTGGGCCTTTTCTTTATTTATATCACATACGGCAACAAGTTCTCCGTAATTATTAATATGTTCCGCATGGCGCTGTGCAATTCTTCCACAGCCAACAATGGCAAATTTTATCTTTAACATTTGTTAATATTTTAATTAAGCTTAGAATGATTATCTGTTTATCACTAATGAAATGTGATGTTTTGATTATTAACCCAAATTTCGCGTTAGCTCTTTGAAGTCAAGGTTTTAATTAGAACTAATGTTCTTTAGTATATCCATATTCAGCGACACTGTATATTTGCTCAATTATATCAACCACCTTCATCCCTTCTAATGCATTCGTGGTAATACTTTCTTTCCCATTAATTACATTTAAAATATTTTCATAAATATAATGATGATTAGCTGCAGAGCCTTTATACGGGCCGTAATCATTAGGCGGATTACTTACGGTTAATATAGGCATTTCATAGTCTTTGACGTGGCAATAATCTACTTCATTCATGTATTGGCCACCAACTTTAACGGAGCCATTTTCAGCAACAATAGTAATAGAACTTTCTAAGTTTTTGTCCCAAACTGCGGTCGAGTAATTTAAACTTCCCATTCCTCCAGCTACAAAATCAAAAGATACAACACCAGAGTCTTCAAAATCAGTAGTTTTTTGATGGATAAAATCGTTCAATTTAGCATTGATATTAGTAACATCTCCGAAATACCAATACATTAAATCTATAAAATGTGAAAATTGTGTAAATAAAGTACCACCATCTAGTGTTTTGGTTCCATGCCATGAGCTTGCCTTAAGTGTTTTTCCATCTGGTTTATAGTAACGATCATCACGGTTCCAATAGCAATTGATTTGAACCATAAAAATTTTGCCTAAAATTCCTTGATTTAAAATTTCCTTTAGCCAAACAGAAGGCGGAGAATACCTGTTTTGCATCACGCAAAAAACTTGTTTGTGTTTTTGTAAAGCTTTGAAAATTATTTGTTCGCAACCAGCTTTGGTCAATGCCATTGGTTTTTCAACTACTACATGCCAATTATTTTCTAAAACTTTCAATGCTTGTTCTTGATGATATCCATTTGGCGAAGCAATTGCAACTGCATCAATAGTAATGCCGGATTGAATCATTGCGTCAAAGGAATTGAAAAAACGAGCTCTTGTAAAATTTTCCAACCCTAACTCTTCCTTGGGTATAATATCGCATAATGCAACTAATTCAAAATTTTCATTAGCTAATATCATACTCGCATGTCGTTTACCAATATGACCACATCCTACTACTGCAAATTTAATTTTATTCATATACTATTTGATTTTGCTTACGGTGTTATTTTCTAATTTGTATTCTTGTAGGCTTTCTTTGCAAACGGCTACTCCTTTTTCATCAAAAATTAATCGATGTCCGTACTCTCCAACCCAACCCAACTGTCGTGCTGGATTTCCAACTACTAAGGCAAATGCTTTTACTGTTTTGGTTACGACAGCACCAGCACCAATAAATGCATATTCTCCTATATCATGCCCACAAACAATGGTTGCATTAGCACCAATAGTAGCACCTTTGCCTACATGGGTTTTAGCATATTGATCTCTTCTATTAATTGCGCTTCTTGGATTTATTACATTCGTAAATACCATAGAGGGGCCTAAGAAAACATCCTCATCACATATTACTCCTGTATAAATTGATACATTATTTTGAACTTTTACATTTTTTCCCAACACAACTTCGGGTGAAATCACTACATTTTGACCAATATTACATGTTTCGCCAATTGTACAGTTCGACATAATGTGGCTAAAGTGCCATATTTTTGTGCCTTCTCCAATAATACAGCCATCATCTACTATTGCTGTTTCATGTGCGTAAAAATCTTTCATATATTAATTGAAAAAGGATTTAATAGTATTGCAAATAAAATTCATATGCTCAACATTCATTTCAGTATGAATAGGCAAGGACAGTACTTCATCACATAATTCCTCAGATGCCAATAAATTAAAATCCTTTGCTACAAATTGCTGAAAAGCTTCTTGCTTATATAAAGGAAGTGGATAATAAATCATACTTGGAATTCCCTTTCCTGAAAGATACTGTTGCAATTCATTTCGTCTCCCATTCTTAACTTTTAAAGTATATTGATGAAATACATGCGTGCTGTTGATTTGTCTTGCTGGAACTTGTAAATCGGCTAAAGCTGAAAAAGCTGTGTCATAAAATAATGCCATAGCATTTCGAGCTTGACTATAGGTATCCAAATGCTTTAATTTAATGTTTAAAATAGTAGCTTGAATCGTATCTAAGCGAGAATTGCATCCTAAAACTTTGTGATGGTATTTTTTTTCTTGCCCATGATTGGCTATCATTCTCATTTTATTTGCCAATTCATCATCATTGGTCATTAATGATCCACCATCACCATAACATCCTAAGTTTTTTGAAGGAAAAAAAGAAGTGCTTCCAATATGACCAATAGTACCTGTTTTTGCTTTTGAACCATCCGTAAAAGTGTAATCTGCTCCAATAGCTTGGGCATTGTCTTCTATTACATAAAGGTTGTATTTTTGCGCCAATATCATAATTGGCTCTATATCACACGATTGACCATACAAATGCACAGGTACAATTGCTTTGGTCTTTGATGAGATTGCTTTTTCTATATTAGATGCTGTAAGATTAAACGTATTTGGATCTACATCAACCATAACGGGAGTAAGTCCTAACAATCCTATTACTTCTGCCGTGGCAACGTAGGTAAAAGCAGGGCAAATCACTTCATCGCCAGGTTTTAAATCTAAAGCCATCATAGCAATTTGTAATGAATCTGTTCCATTAGCACATGGAATAACATGTTTTACTCCAAGGTATTGCTGTAAATTGACTTGAAATTCTTTAACTGCAGGACCGTTAATGAAAGAGGTACTTGCTATACACGAAATAACAGCTTGATCGATTTCAGACTTTATTTTGTGATATTGACCTTTAAGGTCTACCATTTCTATTTGCATCATACTAAAGTCTTCCATCAATTAATGATCGATTTAAAAATGCTTTCGTATCAAATATTACAGATGAATTTGATGATTTTAAATCATCAAATTCGAGTTCTAAAAATTCTTTATGGGATACTGCTAAAATGATACCACTATAGGTTTTATTGATTTTATCAATTAATGTTATACCATATTCCATTTCAACGTCATGTTTATTGGCATGAGGGTCAAATACATCAACATTAATATTGAACTGTTGTAATTCCTTTACGATATCTATGACTTTTGAATTACGAATATCTGGGCAATCCTCCTTAAATGTAATTCCTAAAACCAATACATTAGATTTTGATATCAGATGGTTTTTAGCAATCAAAAGTTTTACTAATTTATTGGCTACAAAAATACCTATATTATCATTTACCCTTCTTCCAGATAAAATCACTTGTGGATGATATCCCAAGCTTTCTGCTTTATGTGCCAAGTAATAAGGATCTACACCAATGCAATGTCCTCCTACAAGTCCTGGCTTATACTTTAAAAAATTCCATTTGGTACCTGCCGCATCCAAAACATCATTGGTATCAATTCCCATGCGATCAAAAATCAGAGACAATTCATTAACAAATGAAATATTCACATCCCGTTGTGCATTTTCTATTGCTTTAGATGCCTCGGCAACTTTAATACTAGGTGCTTTGTGTGTTCCTGCAGTGATAATGGATTTATATAGTTGATCAACTACTTCAGCAATGTCTGGTGTTGACCCCGATGTCACTTTCTTGATTTTGGTCAAGGTATTCACCTTGTCGCCAGGGTTAATCCGTTCTGGAGAATAACCACAATGAAAATCCTGATTGAACTTGAACCCAGAGTGTTTCTCCAATACCGGCACACAATCTTCTTCTGTACAACCAGGATAAACCGTAGATTCATAAATTACAATATCACCTCTTTTAATAATTTTACCTAACATCTCTGAAGCTTTAAGCAAAGGTGTTAAGTTGGGAGCTTTAAATTGATCAATTGGTGTTGGGACAGTTACAATAAAAACATTGTAATTTTTTAAGTCCTCCACATTCGCAGAAAAATTCAAACCCAAACCTGCATTTGATTTGGCCAAATCCATTGTGTTTTTCATACCAATTAGGTCTGCTTCATTGGTGCGGTCAGATAGTAGATTAAGCTCTGCAATTCTAGATTGATTGATATCAAAACCTATTACTTTATATTTTTTACCGAATTCAATTGCGAGTGGCAAACCCACGTATCCTAAGCCAATTATTGCAATTCGTTTGTCGTCTAAATTCATATATAAATATTATTGATTAAGTGCGCACCAAACTGCGCACCAACTACCTCGTTTTTGATCCATTTCTCGAGATTTCCTAAAAACTCAGAATTCGATTTATTGCTGATAATCAATGACTTAAGTGTTTTGCGGTGGTTAACAAATGGTCCTCGCTGCTCTGGACCACACTAATCAGGATTTCAGTTTTTGGGTCTTCCACCAGCGACTCAATAACAAATAAACCACCGAGAGAAAGAATGTCAAAAAGGAACCGCCAATCGCCGATATAATTTTACTTGTCCTTTTCTTATCTAAAGGGAAACGCGGTTGATCAATTAACTGAATCAAGGGTTGGTCTTTGGCCATCATGGTGCGACTCAATTCCAAGTTTTTGATCAATTCACCATACATGGTAGACAATACTTGGATCTCCAATTGTTTCTTGGCCTGAGGTACTTTTGCCACGCCCCTCACCAAAAACTGATTGCCATCTACTTCGGAGGCTACGCCATACATCGCCTGCCCTAAGGCCTGCTTCACACTGTCTACTTTGTGTTCCATCATCTTCACATTCTTACGCATCTGTCCGGTTTTGGTTTCCACGTAGAATTCGGTGACATTTTGAGTTAATATCTGGGTGAAATTCTTTGCAAACCATTGGTCTTCCCCGGTAAAAGAAACAGACACAATGGCCAACTTCTTATCCATCTTGGCCACCTGTAAGTTGGTTTTAGTTAAATCGGCAGAGACCTTGGCCAAAAAAGAATCTTGTGCTAAGCTAAATCCCTGGTTTCCTTCATTACCCGTAAAATACACGGGCATGGGATCTTCTGGTTTCCTTGGTTTGGCTTTCTTGGGCTTATTAAAGTCAATGTATTGATTCACCAACAACTTTGATTTCCCGGCACTGTCTACCGCAGTCAATAGTGTTTTTTCTACCAACAAGCGGCTTTTCATGAGCTCCAACAAGTTGTCGCCACTGAAAGCACCCGCAGAACCCCCGCCCATATCCAAACCAAATTGGGATGCGATGGAACCAATGCCCCCCATTTTGTCACCACTTTCAGCCAGGGCAAATGTGAGTTTGGCAGTATACTTTGGCTTGGAAAACTTGGCATAAAAAAATCCAGCCACTCCACCCAACAATCCCAACAACATCAGTTTCCACCATTGGGTTTTAAGGTAGGAAATGACTTCTCCTGCCTTTTGGATGAGCTCCTTGATTGAAATTTCGTCGGTTTCTTGCACTGGATTTTCCATATTACTTCTTCAACAATGCCCACAATGTGGCGAATCCCGTTAATTTGATGGTAACATCCGATATCACTTTATTCCAATCGGTGGGGATACGATTGACTTTTTCCTTCATAGCTTTTGCCTTTTCCGTCCTTGTTTTGTATTTTCTTTCCTTAAATACCACATGTACCGTTGATCCTTTTCTTACCCTAGGTGTGATACGAAACAAATATAGGTTGGCAGTTTTTCTCACTCTTCCATTGGCCTCCAAAACATAAGTGCGACTTTTCCAAGCATCTGGGGTATATCCATTACCAAAGGTTCGAATGTAATACCCGGCCCTCTTGCCTGCTATAAATGGGGCATTCATCACATTGTTATCGGTTAATTCCAAAAACTCAATGGCAGAACCATAAATGGTGATAAATTCAATCATTTTGGGCACAGTAATCACATCGCCCTCTTCCAAGGTATAATTGTATGGCGAGCTGTTTGCTGCCAATGCTTTTTTCATGTTAAAAACCATATAGCCTCCGGGTACGGTAGGTCGGTCAAATCTGGCGCCCTTAATAAATGCATACTTGGTAACACCACCTGCCATTGCAACCACGTCTTGAACCCTCCATCCCTTGTCTTGAATAACATAGAAACCAGGGTATTTAAATTCTCCGCGCAATTCAATCACTTTCTGCAACTCAAAGTTTGGAATCCTACGCACAGATACAATATCAAAAGGAAGCAACGGAGTATTTAATATCGTTGCACTGTCTGTAACATCCTTGGGTATGGTTAAAGAAATTGTAGTGCTCTTATATTCCTCACCGGGCACATAATTGGGGGAGAAAATATTACTTCTAGCAATCTCTATTTTGGTAATTTCTGCAGAAATCTGTAGTCCACCACTCAATACCAAAACATCGCCTAACGTAATACCTTCTTTGAATGGGAAGGTAGCGGGTCTTTTGATCTCACCATTGGTAGTTACGGTAAATCGATTCAAAAAATCTGCTTCGCTATAAAGTAGCAATACGTCGTTCTTCTTTAAAAGAATATTGTCTTCACTATTGCTTTGGTTAACAATCTCTTGAATATTTAATGGGACATACTTACGCGTATCGTCTTTTTCGGTGCGTATCAAATAAGCGCGCTTCAATAAGATCTGCTCTCTCAAGCCTCCAGATTTGGCAATCAAATCGGAAATTCTTTCATCGCCTTTCAAGGCATAGGCCCCTGGAAAGTATACCGGTCCTTTAATTTCCACCCGGTTTTCTACATCTGTATTGAGGACAGGGATGGTTACCTGGTCGCCATCTACCAATATATAATCCGTTTTTAAGGCAGTTAAACTGTCCCAATTCAAAGGAAATAAACGCAGATTTTTGTCGATATACCTCTGCAACACCATGCTTCTTCCCATGGAATTGGCATTTAAATCGCCAGCATAATTGATCAATTTGGCCAACTGCTCTCCGGGCAACAATTCGTATGTCATTGGGCGTTTCACAGCACCGGCAATACTCACCAATTTACCCACGGTACCAATCACCAGATAATCATTGTCTTGTAGGAAAAAGTCGTCGTCTGAACCCGGATTTTGCAAGTAGGTGTATACGTCAAAGGTTTTGATTACTTTGCCATTGCGTCTAAGTTGGATGTTACGCAAGGTACCAATATCGGTGGGTCCACCTGCTGCAATCAATGCGTTGAACGCGGTATTGAGGGCAGGGATCTTGTAGGATCCAGGTTTAAACACCTCACCCACAATGTTCACTGTAATACTTCTGCTATAGGCCAAGCTGATTTCCACTTGGTTGGATCCCATGTTAAAGTTGTTGCTGAGGGCGGTTTTAATTAGAATTTTGGCCTTATCAAAAGGAACACCTTTTACATAGATGCTTCCGAGTTGTCCCAGTTCAATTCTTCCGCGGCTGTCTACTTTAGCTACGGTGTTATAGTAACTCACACCAAAGATGGAGATACCCAATTCATCACCCACACCCAGTTCATAGTTGGCGGGGGCTTTGGCATCAATGCTGCGTTCGTATATTTTAATGTCGCCTTTGCGAAACAACTCCTGTCCGTAAACCGTTACGGGTTTGTCGGCTTTGGGCGCTACAATCTCAGAACCTGTGATGGGGGTGGCTGCTTCTACCAGGGCTTGTTTGCCTTTGGCTTCTGCGGTCTCTTCGGATGCCAGGGCCGGGGTGGCTGCATTACTAGGTGCTTTCGCTTGTACTTTGTTAAGTCGGTCTTTGAATGCTTGGGCTTCCGAGGCGGGCATTCCTTTGGCAATAGCTAGTTTTTCGGCTTGTTCCACACCCAATCCTGCGGCTTGGGCCTGACTCAAAAGGTCTAAAATTTGTGCATCGGTAAATTCTGCGGCTTTCACTGTCGCCGGATTTTGAGCCAAAGCGGGTTGAGCCATCAGTGACGTGGTGGCCAATAGTAAGCCTATAAATAAGTTACAATTTTTTTTCATTGCTAAGCGGCAAAGATAAGTAGATTTTTTTGTTGTATTCATTTTACGGCTTCGCCCCTTCGGTCACATGGGATGTGCCTACTGGCTTGGTGTATGTGAAAATCACATATTTATGTGAAGAATGATCCCACACAAACAAAAAATAATTTCATTTGTAGGAATCCTCAAATTTAATAAATTTAATATGATATTCGGGCTTTGGTAACACAGATTTAACTGCATTTTAGTGAGCACGTGATTCCATAGAATGAATCGCCCCTAAAAATTATTCTACGGTAACGGATTTTGCCAAATTCCTCGGCTGATCTACGTTGCAACCGCGCATCACTGCAATGTGATAGCTCAACAACTGCAAAGGAACGGTATTAACCAAAGGACTTAAGGGCTCAATAGTCTCCGGTACTTCAATTACGTGATCCACTATCTTGTCCAAATCGCGGTTTCCTTCGCTCACCAAGGCAATCACGATGCCTTTTCTAGCCTTTACCTCTTGGATGTTGCTTACCACCTTTTCGTAATGCTCCGAATTGGTAGCAATTACAACCACTGGCATTTCTTCGTCGATGAGGGCAATGGGGCCGTGCTTCATTTCTGCTGCAGGGTATCCTTCGGCGTGGATGTAACTGATTTCCTTGAGTTTCAAGGCACCTTCTAAAGCCACGGGGAAGTTATAACCCCTACCCAAATACAAGAAATTGCGGGCATCTTTATATTTCGCTGCCAGTTCGATCATCTGATCGTTCAACAACAACGCTTTTTCAATCTTCTCTGGAATCCCTTCCAACTCTTCAAAGAAAGACTTGATCGCTACCATATTCATGGTACCACGAAGTTTGGCCATACCGACGGCCATTAAGGCTAGAACGGTCACCTGGGCCGTAAACGCTTTGGTACTGGCGACCCCAATTTCAGGGCCTGCATGCGTGTAAGCCCCCGCATCGCTCAATCGAGGAATACTAGAACCCACCACATTGCAAACGCCAAATACACTGGCCCCTTTGCGCTTTGCCAAATCCATGGCTGCCAAAGAGTCGGCGGTTTCACCACTCTGAGAAATGGCAATAACCAAATCATCGGCATATAATACTGGATTGCGGTACCTAAACTCAGAAGCATATTCCACTTCCACCGGCACCCGCGCCAAATCTTCAAATAAATACTCTGCCACCAATCCCGCATGCCAACTCGTTCCGCACCCAATCAAAATCAATCGCTTTATTTCCTTCAAACGCTCCGCATAATCTTCCATGGAACGCATGTGGATTTGGCCGGTATTGGAATCAAAACGACCTCTAAAGCTATCGAAAATAGAACGCGGCTGTTCGTAGATCTCCTTCAACATAAAGTGAGGATATCCGCCCTTTTCCAACTGCTCCAAACTCAATTCCAGCTCCTGTACGTAAGGCACCTGAACTACGTTTTCTATGCTCTTTACAATCAATTCATTGTTCTCAACAATGGCAATTTCGCCATCCTTGAGATAAATCACTTTGTTGGTGTATTCAATAATGGGCGTAGCATCAGAGGCAAACAAAAATTCACCCCTGGCGTGACCCAAACCCACCACCAATGGACTTCCCTTGCGGGCTGCAATCAGATGCTCAGGGTGGTTTTTACTCAAAATCACAATCGCATATGCACCCACCACTTGCTTCAATGCGGAACGCACTGCATCGGCCAAAGGCAAACCCGTATTCAACATCACGTCTTCAATCAAATGTGCCAACACCTCGGTGTCGGTATCCGAATGAAACGTATGCCCACGCTGAATCATACCCTCTTTTAACGTCGCATAGTTCTCAATGATTCCGTTGTGGATGATGGCCAAATTGCCGCTTTCACTCAAATGGGGGTGAGAATTTTTATCGTTGGGTTCTCCGTGGGTAGCCCAACGTGTATGGCCCATCCCTATGGTTCCCGTAGTATCCTGCCCTAGGGCTTCCTCTTCCAAGTTTGAAACCTTGCCCTGTTTCTTGTAAACGCGCATATCACCATTTAGCAATGCCACACCGGCACTGTCGTACCCGCGATATTCTAAACGCTTCAGTCCTTTGATAACAATGTCATACGCCTGTTTATTTCCGATATAGGCAACAATTCCACACATGGTTTAGTATATTAATTGTAAAAAGTGATTGGCTGGATTACAAACCAAACACCGATTTCACTGCACCCACAGCATTGGTTTCTTCCCAAGGGAACAATTTAACCGTTACTTTGAGTTCGTTGGGCTTTCCTGCGTTGAATACCTTATCTACTGTTTTGCACTCACGACCCATGTGGCCATAGGCTGCAGTCTCTAAATAAATGGGCGTGCGCAATTGGAAACGCTGTTCGATGTTGTAAGGACGCAAACTAAATTCAGGCATCGCTGAAATTTTTGCTGCAATCTCACCGTCTGTCATTGCAACTTTTGCCGTTCCGTAAGTATCCACAAACAATCCCACGGGCTCCGCTACACCAATGGCATAACTCACCTGAACCAAAACTTGATCGCAAACACCGGCAGCCACCAAATTCTTGGCAATATGTCGGGTTGCATAGGCCGCAGAACGGTCTACCTTGCTAGGATCTTTTCCAGAAAATGCACCACCACCGTGTGCACCACGTCCGCCGTAGGTATCAACAATGATCTTACGACCTGTTAATCCGGTATCTCCGTGTGGACCACCGATCACAAACTTTCCTGTTGGATTGATGTGATACTTAATGTCGTTGCCAAACAAAGCTTGGATATGCGCTGGCATTTTTGCCATCACGCGGGGAATCAATAAATGTACCAAATCATCATGGATTTTCTTCAACATCGCCTCGTCTTCATCGAAATCGTCGTGCTGCGTTGAAATCACAATCGTATCGATATTCATTGGCTTGTGGTCGTCTGAATATTGAATGGTAACCTGACTTTTTGCATCGGGACGCAAGTAGCCAATTACATTGCCTTCACGACGCATTGCGGCCAATTCTTCCAATAATAAGTGAGCCAACATCAAAGGCAAAGGCATCAATGTATCTGTCTCGTTGTTTGCATAACCAAACATCATCCCTTGGTCGCCCGCACCCTGATCTTCAGGATTTGCGCGCTCTACCCCTTGGTTGATATCGGCACTTTGCTCATGGATGGCACTCAAGATTCCACAACTGTTAGAATCAAACATATATTCACTCTTGGTGTAACCAATTTTTGCGATTACATCACGGGCAATTTTTTGAACATCTAGGTATGCGTTTGACTTTACTTCTCCGGCCAAAACTACTTGTCCGGTGGTCACCAAGGTCTCACAAGCCACTTTACTGCTTGGGTCGTAAGCCAAGAAATTGTCAATCAGCGCATCTGAAATCTGATCAGCTACTTTGTCTGGGTGTCCTTCCGACACGGATTCTGAAGTAAAAAAGTATGGCATAAGTTTAAGCCGCAAATATACAAATCAATTGCATTCAATGCATCGCTTTGAGTGGGTGGTCGATAAAGTTAATAAAAAGCTAACGGTGGAAGAGTTGTCCAATTTGCAATTCCGCGATCACCAATTTGTGGTCGGACGGCACTTCTTTGATACTTTGGTATTGTAGGGCCCTCATGGGATTGTCGAATAGGATATAATCAATTCTAAAACTCGGCATAGACCCTTTGTAGGTGGTTTCTAGACCGCGGCCGGCTTCCACGAAGGCATCGCGCATGCCGGAACTCAGCTGCCGGTAACTGTAACTCACGGGGATATCGTTGAAGTCGCCACAGATGACTTTGGGAAAATCGCAGACCAGCAAATTCTCTTTGATAATTTTCACTTGTTGCGCCCTGCGCTGGTAGCCCATTCTCAGGCGGGTGATGATGCCTTTGGACCCTTCTATATCTATTTGCTGCTGTTGGGTTTGCTTTTGCATCACGGCATAATCTTTTTTGGCAAATCGGAAAGATTGAAGGTGGAGGTTAAAGATTCTCACGCGGGCATTGCGAAGGAATTTGTATTCGGAGGGGATTTCCACGTCCACCCACATGGCCATATTGCCTGTTTGGGAGCCGAGGGGAATGGGTTGCCATCGTTTGATTTGGTATTTGCTGAGCACGATCATGCCGTAAGGTCGGCGTTCACTTAAGGTATAGGATTGAGAGTAATCAAAACCGCCTTCGGCTTTGAGGAATCTGGCCAGGGCTTTCAGGCCGCCTGCTTTGGCATATACTTCTTGCAGGCAAACTACATCTGCATTTTCTTTTTTTAGCACTTGCAGGAAGGAATCCATGGCTGGCATGTATTCGGTATTTACGATATCAACGGAAGATTCATTTTGGTATAATCCAAACAACTGACAGTTGTAGGTAATGACTTTAAGCTTTTTGGCATTCATGTCGAGCATCTCTTTGTCGAGAGGATTGCTTTCGTTTCCCTTTTTATCCGCGTTGTTTTCTAGTCCATTGGTTGCTTCTGTATTCTTGAGATCATTCCATTGAATGTAAAGGCTGGCCTGACCCAGATTCAGCAAAAGGCAGGACAGTGCGAACAAGCTTCGCCATTTCAATTGAATTAGCCAATAGATCAGCGCAAGGACCATCAGAAGAAAGAGGACGGGAAAGGCGAGACCGAGCAGGGGTAGCCAGGAGTTGGTATCGGGAGAAACGGTGGGGACGAGGCCAGACAACATCAGCAGTATAGCCAATACGATGGTGGCTGGGAATGCGATGATGTTGATGAGTTTCATTTGTCTTGACTGGCTTTGAAGAGTGTTTCTTTTTCCTTTTGCGTGAGGTTGTTGTAGCCCACTTGTGA
>Ga0209597_1001277_pt1 | contig 16563 bp, 18 predicted proteins | sample M_140625_MF_Meta_FD_187316 | JGI IMG/M metagenome (GOLD analysis project Ga0209597, IMG submission 187316) | Freshwater microbial communities from Lake Montjoie, Canada to study carbon cycling - M_140625_MF_MetaG (SPAdes) (version 2) | ecosystem: Environmental > Aquatic > Freshwater > Lake... | reverse complement strand
CATAATCAAGTCGGCATCTAGACCATATATCACAGTGGATTTCTCAAAATGGTCATTTACATTTTTACGAATATAATCAAAAATTTTATGTTCGCCTTCGCCATATTCATTACTCGTGGAAACAATCAATCTTTCAACACCATATTTTGACGGTTGAGAAAAATGTTTCATAATAAAATCATTCAACTCTTTCATAAAAATCGTTCCGGGAGTAATTGCGGTTGTATTCCACACATCGGGTTTCGAATTCTTGAATATAGTTTTGGAAACCTCGTTTTGATACCATGATTTATAACGTCTTGTACGCTGTTGTTCTAATTTGGCAACAGGTGCGACACCATCAAAGGCAATCATAATATTTTGACTTGGTTGAATGGTGGATATATATTCTTCTATTTTTAAGATCACCTGGTTTGAAATCATTTTCGTGGTTACATCATTTACTTTAATCGTAGAAAAATCAATATTACGCACCGCGTCATAAATAATAGAATTACAATCTAAATATAAATTGTGTATATTCATTTTATTCTTTATGTATTTTTGAATAATATGAATGTGATTTTTAACAATATAAGAAAAGTAACTTGGTATTCCCATGGTCTAATAATTGTATATATATATACTACACAAATGTGTTTAAGTGATAAATTTAAATGTTTTAACCATACAATTATAATGTATAAACAAATATATATAATATATAAATGAAAAATAACCAGTCAAAAAACATAAATTCCAAACATAAAACGGATATTTTGGGGATTATTGAAAAAAAAGTACAAAGTTTTAGAGAAATTACACAAAAAACAATATTACACGTTCAAAAAAACAAAACATTCGATATTTTAGGAATAAGCGAGGTGAATAATTGTATAAATTCTTTAAGCAGTTTAAACGATAAAATAAATAGTTTCGTAGAAAAGATAAACAACATAGAAACAGAAGAAGTCATTACAAATTTACAAAATATAAATAATGATTTGTCGTCTATCTTGAAAAATTACGGGACGGAAACATTGGACGACTTGTTGTTGATTTGTTTTGGAAATACGACGACAAGTGACGCAGATATTCACAAGTATGATTTGTTGAAAAAATATTTTCATCCTACTGGATATAAAATAATAAACAACAAGAGTGAAAAGAGTGGGGGAGTAGGTATAGAAAGTTCAACGACGTCTGGATCAAAGAAAAACAATGTAAATTATATAGACGAGACTTTTGAATACAATAAACATTTGGACTGTTTGGATTTGAGCCTACAGTATAAACAATTTCATATGAAAGTGTATGGAATAAAAGTGTATATTATAAATAACGAAATCAATAAAAGTCTAATCATATATGGTTATTTGGATGATGTGAATATAAAATTCATGAGTAACAAGTTTATCAATGTAAAGATAAAAAATATCAAAGACAATGCGCCGAAAGATGAGGTTTTTGATTTAGAAAAATCGTGTTTTGCGAGTATGATACATTCTCTCACATTGAAGGATTTATTAATACATGAGCATCAAGAAATTTACAATAAATATATTGGATATAATACAAATATCAAGACTTTAAAACAAAAAACATTATTACAAATGGTGAAAGATTTTGTAAATAGTGATTTATATTCCAAACGAAATGTTTTAATACAATTTTTGGTGAATTCTTATAATAACTACGAGAATAAATATAATTCTTACTTGTTGTATGATTTATTGTCGAATGATTCCAACAATAGTATTGATACTCAAGAACAAATCATATTGTTTGACAGTTTTCCTTGGTCGATTAAGGATTCGTTCCGGGAAGCGATGAAAAAGACGATACAATATACGAATGATTTGTCGAATTTTGATATCAATAAAATACCGCTGGAGCAACAAATCTGCTTGTTAAAAGCGAATGAAGTCGTCAAGGAAAAGGCTATGATAAAGTTGAAAGAAATTAAGTCCAAGTCGGAGGACTCGGGGTCTAAAGCGCGTCAATATTTGGACGGATTATTAAAAGTGCCTTTTAATGTTTATAAAAAAGAACCCATCATGTATTTAATGGACCAGATAAAACAAGAATTTTCATTAATTACACAATATGGTAATGTATTACATGAGTGTCAAATACCGGTTAAAGAAACCTATACGAGTATTGAAATTAAAAAGTATACTTTAAAACTGAAAGAAAAATTAATGAACTCCGCAGAAAATTATGAAAAAATAAAAAGTAAGTTAAATACAATGGATAAGGCGTTTCTCATTAACTTTATCATTAAATTGAATAAATTCATAAATGTAAATAATTTATCTATTGAAAAGATCAAGTATATAAATAAGAAAAAAGAAGAATTGAAAGATATAATTCATGATTTTTTTGAGAATTGTATAAATTCATATTCACAAACAATAAACGAATTCATGTTGAGCGAAATACTTGAAACAAATAATACGATTTTGAAAAAAATAAAAGACATTGAAAGTCTCTTTCAAAAAATCAACGGCTATATTTGTGAGGTAAAGAATATTTTAAATTCATCTGTACATGGGCACGAAAAAGCGAAAAAACAAGTGGAGCGTATTATTGGTCAGTGGATAAACGGCGAACAACAAGGTTATTGTTTTGGGTTCGAAGGTCCTCCGGGTCTGGGTAAAACCACTCTGGCAAAATACGGCTTATCTAATTGTTTGAAAGACGATGCCGGAGTTAGCCGTCCATTCTCTATGATACAAATGGGAGGTGATTCTAATGGTAGCACTTTACATGGTCATAATTATACTTATGTTGGTTCTACATGGGGCGGTATTGTTCAAATCTTGATGGATAAAAAATGTATGAACCCTATTATATTTATTGATGAATTAGACAAGATTTCCAAGACTGAGCATGGTAAGGAAATCGTTGGTATTTTAACGCATTTGTTGGATTCTACCCAAAATGATTGTTTTCAAGACAAATATTTCAGTGGTATTGATTTGGATTTGTCGAAGGCGCTGTTTATTTTGTCTTATAATGATGTTAATTCTATTGATAAAATTTTATTGGACCGCATTCATCGTATTAAATTCACAAGTCTGTCACTAGAAGACAAGTTGGTCATTTGTAATACGTATATGTTGCCAGAGGTGTATAAAAAAATGGGATTGGTAGATATGATAAAGATAAGCGACGATGTGTTGAAATTTATTATTGAGAATTATACATGTGAGGCAGGTGTGCGTAAATTAAAAGAGATTTTATTTGAAATGGTGGGAGAGATCAATTTAGATGTATTGAAAAACTCACAGATTGATTATGAATTTCCAATAATAATAACAATTGAAGACATTAAAACAAAATATTTTAAAGACAAAAGAGAGAACACCTATAAGAAAATCCATGATAAAAGTGATGTGGGGATTATTAATTGTTTGTGGGCAAATAACATGGGAATGGGTGGAATATTACCAACGAATGTCAAGTTTTTCCCAGCAGCTAAATATTTGGATTTGAAATTAACTGGATTATTAGACGAAATGATGAAAGAATCCATGCATATTGCGCTCACATTGGCATATAATCTGACACCCGATGATAAAAAAACACTACTCCGAGAGAAATACGACGGCGAACACAAATACGGATTACATATACACAGTGGAGACGGGTCAATCAATAAGAGTGGTACCAGTGCCGGTATTGCCATTACCATTTGTTTGTATAGTATGTTAAACAATATTAAAATCAAAAATACCTTTGGGGTGACGGGTGAGGCGAATTTGGATGGAAGTGTCAACGAAATTGGAGCGTTGAATTATAAATTTATTGGTGGTATTAAGGCTGGAATTACGTCCTTTATATTTCCCAAAGAAAACATGAAAGATTACGAGGATTTTATGGAAAAATACAAGGATACTGAATTGATTAAAGGCATTCATTTTTATCCGATTAGTCACATTAACGAAGCATTTGAACTGATTTTGGAAAAACAATAATTTTAACTATATTAAATAGAAAATACAAAATAATATAGTTAAAACAAATACATAATGGATTCACAAGTATATGATAATACAATTAAAAAATATAAAGAAATGATAATAAGAGATGGAATTTATCTGCCATTTCTAAATATATTATTATACGCGGCGACAAATAATTTTTATTTATCAACCATCATTATTCAAAAATTATACGTGGTAAATTATTATTATCATTACGAACATTTATACGATCATGTTCCACATCCCTATAATTGGGTAAAACAATTTGTACGATTTACGGATACTGGACGTTTAGCTTCTTTTTTATACTATTTTTATCCTCAAACATTGCCAATCGCACATAATGTTCATTTTATGATTACCTTTGCTTATTGGTTCGCTAGAATATTTTTTGGGATGGATGACCGTGATCAAAAGAATAAAGACACATATCTTTCAGCATATGAAAAATGTTGGACCATATCAAATCATGGTTTAGTGTATTCTATAATAGTATATCAAATGCTTACTGATCCACAATGTATGAACAATTTTACTACAACGGATTTTTATTATACAGTATTATGGTTGTATAGTTGGGGTATTTTTATTTATATTCCTTGGAGATGTTTTACGGGCGATCCAGTATATTCTATTTTAGCAAATGATAAACCATTAAAGACAGTATTGATGGCATTTGTATTGATGAATAGTTGCGCATTTATATCAAATTATGTTGGTTATTTATTAACAAAATGTTAAAATAAAAATAAATTATTATAATATATATGTTGTCAGAAAACGAAAATACATCAATTGATTTCAGCAATTTTGTAGAAAACCCATTAAATATTTTTTATTTTTTGGTATTTTACAGTCCATTGTTTATATCACTCTTCATATTTAGTTCTGGATTTGTTTATCAAAATTTCAAAGGTCTTATTTATTTGTTTTTCTTAATTGTAGTTGTAGCAATGCGAAGTTTTTATTTAAAAAATTCAACACAGAGCGATGAATATAAATCGTGGGAAGCACAATTAAATCCAACATGTAATACAGGAAGATTTACTAAATATGGACATCCTGGATTAAATCTATTTGTAATTGCTTATTCATTTATGTATGTATGTCTTCCAATGATGATAAATAAAGATATTAATTATTTAGTTTTTGGAGTATTATTACTATGTTTAGGAGGTGATATTGGAGTTAGATATTTAAGGTTTAAGTGTTTAAAAGACATAAAACAAATATTGTCAAATATTTCAACCGGTGCCTTATTTGGCACGTTGGTGGTGTTAATCATGTATTCTTTAAGTTTGTCACAATATTTATTTTTTAATGAATTATCAAGTAATAATGAAATATGTAAAGCACAAAGCAAACAAAAATTTAAATGTACTGTATCTAATAATGGTCAAGTAGTTGGTACTGTGATGAAATAATTTAGATATTACAAAAAGTTGGATATATTATTCATAAGCCATTGTCTAAAATCTTTTAATATTAGTTTTCGTTGAAACGATTCTGCTAATAATTTCATATTTCCTCTTGTGTGGTATACAGAGACAAAATTATTGTACGCCGTGATTACATTCATTTTTTCGTATTTATTTAGTAATAATTGATTAAATACTGGTTTTTTTTTCCTATGATTGACTACATTATGAAAAAAAAACATCATTTTTTTAAAATCGTCTTTTGTTTTTACTCCATTAAAATTTATTTTAGAGAGAAATAAACCAGCGTGTTGAGAACATTCGGGGCACGGTAGATTTGTTGAAATTCTCTTAATATGTCCGAATAATTGTGGAGCAATAATATTATAAGTGTCTTCATGTAATTTTTCTACTAATGTATGGAATAATGTCCATATTGGAGGTCCCCATATTTCCGGTGACATAATATAAATAAAAAAGATAATAAATATAAAGAGTAAATGCAAAATATATATAATGCCAAAATATTTAATAGAAGGAAACATTAATTTTTATGATGAATTATATAAATCATTGGATAGTTATCATGAACCTTCTCAACCCAAAGAACACGAAAATGATAATAATTTATGCTTAATTACTCAAAAACCGCTTACAGAAAATTATGTAGAGCTAGAATGTAAGCACAAGTTTAATTATAATGCTATATTTCATGATGTGTTGAATCATAAAAAAAAATTTAATACATTAGAAAGGCGATTATTGAAATTAACAGAATTACGATGTCCATATTGTAGAAATATACAGAGGTCGCTTTTACCACACGTAGAAGGGTTTCCCAAAATTCATGGTATAAATCATATTGACGAGGAAAATATAAATGGACAATATTTTAGAATGGGTTATTCAAAAGGAAAATGTTGTTATAAGGATGAAACTTGTGAAAAATGTGACTGTACAATGGTAAAAATGATGATGACTGATAATAAATCATATTGTTATACACATTATTCACAAGTGATTCATAAAATGATTAAAGAAAAACAAGAAAAGATAAAAGAGGAAAAGATGAAGAAAAAAATGGCGGCTCATCAGAAAAAACAAGAGGAGAAACAGAAAAAACAAGAGGAGAAAAATGCGGAAAAACAAAAGAAACTCGAGGAAAAACATGCGCTTGGTAGTTGTATGACTATAATAAAAAGTGGTGTAAATAAAGGAAAAGCCTGTGGTTGTCAAGTCATTCCAAATAGTAATGGATTATGTAGTCGTCATTATAAGTTGTCGTTACCTAAAAATAATACGGAGCCGACAACAAATATAATAACTCCATAAAAAATATAAACACTATTTGTTTGTAAAATATATTCTATATTATAATAATATGAATATATTTTGTTTATTCAGTTTATTATGTTTTACAAATGTCGTTTCAACATCAAGTTACTTGTATATGGGAAAAAAAATAAATGATAAATTTTCATTTTTATATAAATTTACGCACTTGTATAAACCAACGACAAACAATAATAATCATATAAATTCAATCGCTTTTTTACAAGAAAACAAACCACCACCTATTTTTTTTTCAAAAATAAAAAGCTATTTACGTTTGATACGTTATAAAAATATAATACCCACGCTTGGGTTGAGCTACACGGGTGCGTTTTTAGTAAATCCTAGTTTGTATAGTATTATCATATCTAAAAATCTGGTGATATCAACATTGATAATCATTGGAGCCATGTCGAGTAGTATGATTATGAATGACTTATTTGATATGAAAATAGATAAAATAAATAATCCCAATAGACCATTAATTACGGGAGAAGTAAGTGAAAAAGAAGCACGTATATTAAACGCGTTGATACTTTTGGGTGTAGAATTATTGAATCTGCTTTGTTTGCCAAAAAAATTTCAAAACATGATTCATTTGATATTATTTTCATTATTTATGTATACTCCAAAAATAAAAAAAATGACCTTTTTAAAAAATATATATTGCGCGTCAATCGTATCATTTTCCACTTATTTTTCGGCAATGGTATATTCGTCATCATTAAGCTCGCCGAGTATTCAAAAAATACATTTGTTGAAGTTATTTTCCCGGACCATATTTTTTGGGTCACTCTTTAATGAAATCTTGTTGGACATTCGTGATCGCGAGGGTGATTACGTGAATGAGATAAAAACACTTCCAGTAATTTATGGTAATAGCAACGCGTTAATGGTCGCAAGTGGAATATTGAAAATGAATTTTATGTGGAATATGTATATTATCACTGAATTATTTGGATTACAATATGTTTTATTTGTACCATTTATTTTTTTACCAATGATTTACGGTGTAAAGAAAATAAGGACATATGATTATGACCCAAAATATGTTATTGAAACAACACATATTAGCACGAAAAGTTTACTACTTGTCTTGTTGTATTATTGTTTCATAGCAAAAAATGGTTAAACATTTTTTGTTTTTTTTGTTTTTTTTATGCGACAAGTCCGAAATTTAAAACGTCTCCATCATAATCATGATATACATTTGATTCAACCTTGTATACATATTCAAAATTCATTTGTTTGCTTATATTTTCAATCTTTTTATTTAAATGTATCATTTTTTCTAATCGTTCCTGATTATCCATTGTTTCTTCGATTAATAAATCTGTATTCATATCATAATCTTTGCTTTCTTCATCAAATGAACATCCTTTGATTGATAATCTCATTTTATTCGTTGTCATCATTAAATATAATACACGATTCATATATGCGAACAACGAATTCATTTTCATATAATAAATAACAAACATGAATAAGTTGCCGATTAATATTGGGTCATCCACTGTAAATTTATGATATGAATGAGTTTTTTCTTCTTTCACAAATATGAAAAACGAATATAGGTCAGTATGGTTTTGAATTTTATATTTTTCGCAAAATACATTGAACTGATCATCTAAAACGCGTTGATCTATTTTATGAATAAACAAACAGTTTATAAATTTATAATAAATATGTGATTGAATGTTGTTGATGATGAATTGCGATGATTCTTCTTCCATAAAAGCGCTACTGGTTTGTCCCATTTTGTAATGCGTGTTTTTATGTAGTTTTTATATGATTGTTCTTTGGTATAAAAAAGTAAATCAATTTTTATTTTATTAGTAAAATAATATAAAATTATCACATAATATGATATAATGGAAACCAAAGAAGAATTAATCACAAATATTAAAGAGTGGATTAAAATAGACAATGAAATATTAAAACTTCAAACGGAAATTAAAGAACGTAAAAATAAGAAAAAGACCTTGTCGGAAACATTAATGACCGTCATGAAAAAGAATGAAATCGATTGTTTTGATATTAATGGAGGGGCGCTGATTTATAAACAAAACAAAGTAAAGAAACCCATTAATTCAAAAACATTAATGTCCGTTTTACAAAATTATTATAAAAACGAACCGAAACACGCGGAAGAATTAACCAAATATATATTGGATAATCGCGAAGAACAAATAAAAGAGACGATAAAACGTAAAATAGATAAGTAAAAACGGGTTTAAAAATAAAATATAATAATTATAAATATAAGAAATGGAACAAGACAATGAGGAAGTGTTGGAAGAATTATTGGGTGATCCTATGAAAAATTATTATAATTATTCAGCGAAATATTCTTTAAAACCCGATTTACGATTATACACGAACGACTACAAAATAGGTCAAATATATTTATGTCCATATGTAGTCGTCACTAGTGGTCATCAACCCTTTTTACAATTTATGTTGAATAAAAAAATATATAAAAATCCATCTACCCAAAGGTTGGATACGTATTTTCAATTTTACGAGTTTTTTTATATGGATGGGATGGATATAATGGCGACTTGTCAAAAAATGTTGAATGTTTTGTTTTTAAAACAAACGAATTTTGTAAATCAACATTTTGAGTGTAACGGATTTTTAAATGATGATTGTAACATGTATATCTTTTTTGATTTCTCTCCGTTAAACAAAGATTCAACAGTGACAAATATTAATCATATATGGTTAGCATTATCAAGTGAAATAGTAGGCGAACGTAAAATCTATGATACACAAATACATGAAAATGTTACCATGTTTTTTGAAAATAATCCCGATTTTTTGTATTTAAAGGATATGTATGAACATGATTATGAATTACCTGTTGCCGGATATAGTGGCTCATCCAAAGTAAATACAGAATTCATGTCGGTATTTGGATTATCTAAAACCCAACGTGAAACCTATATGGGTCCATATTATTATTTTACGAATTACGATAATGCGTTGACAGTTGCTTTGTTTAATAAAAGGGCAGACCCCAAATCACAAGGCGGCATCAATCGTTTTGCGGTTTTTAAGGGTAAATCAATATATGATGTGGCTGTGCCAGATGAAACGGGTAGTTGGGCGAATGAATATGATAGTGTTTATATTAAATATTTGAATTTGGACGCGGTCGCATATGAAAAAAGACCAATAATACATAAGGAAATACTTGTTGTAAAAAATTATGAACAACAAGTGCCAATCTCATATTATTTATTGTGATAACTTTTTCTCCATATCATAAGCCATTTTTTCATAAGGGTGTTCATAGAAATGTGAATTATTTGGATAAAATGTGACATCTGTTATATTCGTCGAATCTGCCTTATATAATGCCATATAAGACTGATTATTTGAATCACTGTAAATCCATTCGTCTAAATCCGGATTCGCGCGCGCACCATCAACTTCATTTCGACGTATTTTTTTATAAAAATGATGATATTTTACATATTTATCAATGTCTTTTGGATACATTTTTTGATATACGTGGATTTTTTCGTGAAGAATGAGGTTACACAATTCAGAATCACTATAATTCGACACCGCATATTCAGGAAGAATAATAACATCATATCTTGTATGAGGAAGACCACCTTCATATAAGTTTCCAATAATACAACCGAATTTCCATTTTGTTTTACATGCTTTCATTCCATCAAACCATGGCTCATTGACATTTTTTAAAACTGATTCAACATTGGATACACAATTCACGATTTTATTTTTTTCATAAACACTAAAGTCTCTTGAACTTTTTTCTATTAAAAAATGATAATCTTCGGGTGAAGATATTTTACGCATAGAAAGATCTTTTTTAGAAAATGATTTATAGTAATGGTCTGGGTCCTTCATTAAGAAATGTTGAAGTTCTTTTTTGTTGAGAAAAACTATGTGATTTATTTGGTAGTAATTTATAATATAATGAATAATGTAAATAAGTATTGAAATTACAAATAATAGAATGAATAAATGGTAAAGTTTCTTTAATTTAAACATTGAATGAATTATATATAAATTATATATATAATTTATGATTTTTATTTCTTAAATTTATATATGCCAGGCACAAATAAAGAATCAATATGGGGGAATCGTATAACTAAAATAGGTTTTACAATCATTATATTTATTATAGTAATCAATATCATTTTTCAAATAATGAAATATTTTGATATTGATATTAGCAGTATCATTGTTTACATTTCTTTTGCTATTTTTATGGCTATATGTTATTTTGTATTACCAAAAGATATACCGATGGGTCTTGTCTTGCCTAAAACACCCATACCATCAGCTCCAGAATTTACAGAATTTACAGAATTATAATGTCTAGAAGTTAAATCATTATTAACCATTATATTGTATTTTCACCAGTGTTTTGTATTTCAATAATTTGTAACAATGTAGATAATTCGATTTTGTCTTTTAAATTATCTATAATCTCACTATCCATTGGCTGACGATTATTTAAATTATAAAACACTTTTTTAAATTCACTCACTGCGTTATGATTGTATTCATTCATTTTGTGCTTCATATTTTCTTTGTTACTTTGAATCATGAGTAATTCTTGTGTCTTTTTATTGGTATTTTCTTCATTAAACCAAGTATTTCTAAATGTATCCGTAGATACCAAAACATCGCATATTTCAGGTTTTACGATTTTTATATAATTATCCGAATTTTGAAAATGTTTTTTGAAACTTTCTACAATTTTATCAGGAATCACTGGACTCGTTTCCATCAAACGATCAAATTCTTCTTTACACAATTTAATCATCTGTGTCACAGGAGTTCTTTCACTGGGGTGTTTTGCCAATTCTATTTTGACATTGCGATAGAATTTATCCCAGGCAATACCACTTACACGATGTGCCTCATTAAGTTGCGTTATTTTCAAAAACTGTTGTACCGTGGTAATAATTCCTGCTAAAATATTGAAACCACCTACAACCATGACATAATAACTTTGGTATTCTATTGGCACACGATCTTGTGCGAAATTAGCGGTTCCGGTTAATGTGGATATAACAATGACAGGAATCGTATACCAAGCGTTTAAGGTAGAATACAACATGTTTGCACGTGAATGTAACCAACGATAACACATTGCTTTATCAGCCCATTCAATCAAGATCGCCTCATGTTCTACAGTCCAAACCGCGTCGTTACTTAATGAAAGTATTGTATCGGTATTGTCTTTAATATGATCCATTATATATAATATTAAAATAAAATATATTTAACGAAATAAAAATTATAATTTCATACTAATATATGGAGGATACCGAAGATAAATTAACTCAAATAAAAACGACGTTTATCAAAATAATAGAATTGAAAATGGAAAATGAAAAAAAGATCAGCATACTTGACACAAAAATAGTGAAATTAAAGAGTATGTATAATGAATTTATTAAAAACAACAAGGAGACCTTATGTGTATTTGGGTTAGATTCATTATATTTCCAAGGAAAAATAATCGATATTGAATATGATGATGTGAAACGATTATTTTCGGCAATTATTAATCGTATGTATTGCGAGTTTTTCAAATTGTATAAAATAATAGTGGATTACATTAAAAGCAATATAAAAGATAAAAAATTGTTGGAATTGGTAAATATACACAATCAGTTTCCGGTGTATAAAGATTTGGAGCCATTTAAAAAGTATGATTTTGATGTAGTTCAAAGTATTCACGATGTAATTGTAGAATTGTTGTATGCTTTACATAATTATTTTACTATCAAAGAAAGAGAACTGGAAAAATACAAGGTAAAAAACAAGATTGGATTTAATATTGATAATTTTGTCAATACAGTTTATTTTAACAATATCATGTTAAGAGAGAAAATAACGCTCTTTATAAGTTATCTTGATTTTTTTCATAGATTGAACATAAAATACTTGTCGCGTTATTATCACAAATTAGATATGATGTTGAATCAAATAAATAGTGATATTCATTTTGAGGAAAAAAATGATGAAAATGCGAGTTATGAAATCATCGACGTGAGAGAAATTAAGGAAAACCAGGTGATTCAAAATGAAAAAAATAATTTAAACACGACGATTCATTTAGAAAAGTTTTTTGAAACCCCACATGATAATACAAATGAAATCCCGAGTGATTTAATAAGTGAATTGTCAGTGGAAACCATTATCACTGAAACTCCATCAAAATCAAATAGTAATAATTTGAAAAAGAAAAAATACAGAGCTCGTAAGAAAAACAAACAACAACAAATCAACACCACCGTGAATAGTAGTGATTACAATTCAGAATTTGTGGTTTCAGGAGAGGACAAAAATATTCAAGTCGTCATTGAAGAATTACCCGTTGTCGTGGAGGAAGCGCCTGTTGTGGTCGCAGAGGAAACACCAGTCGTGGTCGTGGAGGAAGCGCATGTCGTAGTTGTAGAAGAACCACCTGTCGTGGTTGTAGAGGAAGCGCCTGTCGTAGTTATAGACGAAAACACAAATAATGCCTAACCTCTTTAAGTTGTTTTTACATATATTTAAAAATTGATTTAAATATATTTTACTATAATGATTAGTAAGATTTATTTGAAGATGGAAAAGCGTATTAACAAAAAGTTTGAAAATTATATTACAACATTAAAGGAAAAGATTCGTGAAAAGTCAATTGAACTTGGCATGAATGATGAAAAAATGAATGATCTCATTCAATATATTTACAATTATGAGCGCATGACTTTGAATAAGGATGATTTTATGAAACGAAAACGTGTCAAAAATGTAGTCCCTTATTTTGAACGTTGTTGTGCTAAACGGGCAAACGGGGAACAATGTACCCGACGAAAAAAGGAAGAATGTGAATATTGTGGTACCCATATGAAGGGAACCCCTCATGGATTAGTAGAAGACGAAGAAAACAAACAGACCATGCAGAAGATCGAATTATGGGCTCAGGAAATTATGGGTATTGTTTATTATTTAGACAAATTTGGTAATGTATATCAAGCCGAAGATATTGTCAATAACAAGGTAAATCCAAAGGTCATTTCAAAATACACGAAAACAAAAATGGAAAACGGGGAAGACGTTTATACTATATTATGGAATACCAGTGATATGTAAATTCGGTCATTTCCTAAAATATTTATTCATCTATAAAATATAAAATAATATGGATGAAATCAGTAAAAAAATACTAAACGATATTGGTATTTTTTTCGATGAAAATAGCGAAATACTTATTGAGCGAGACGTGTTACTAAGTCAAGAAAAGTATGAAAGCGTTGAAAAATATGTGAAAGAACTGAAATACCATTTGAGCTCCTCTTGTTTGACCAGCTTACAAAAAAATGCGACAGATATACAACGCTGGCCTTTATTGAATTTAGTTAGGCAAATTTTAAATGTATATGGGTATGTGATGAAGCCTATACGAAAATGCGATGGTTACACACCTGATGGGATCAAGAAGTTTAAACGGTTTTTCTTAATATGTAAAAAAAATTAATGTTTTGACCTTTTTGTTTTATGTTTACCGTTTCTTTTGTGTTTTTTACTTTTTTTTACTATACCCTTACCTATACCATCAACTTCATAATATTCTTCTGGATCAAATTCAGGATTTTGTCCAAATATAATATCTAAATCTTCTTGTTTTTTTTCTTCTTGTTTTTCTCTCCTTTTTTCTATATTTTTTTGAACTACTCTATTTATACGTTTAACTTCTTCACGTGCCTCACGTTCTATTCTTTTATTTTCTTTTTTTCTATAATTCCAGTATTCTTTCGTAGCCAATCCAAAAATAATTAGAAAAACTGTTCCACCAACAACACTGGGTATTAAAATTTTATTATCAACCATTTATATATTATAAATAAAATAAACTTAAACAAAAAAGTATATTTAACAATATGTTAATGTCTTGTTTATTTTTTTCTTTGTTGCTTATTTCTAAAAATTCATTTCAAATGCGCGCATTTTCAGCAAAGCGAAGTAGTACTTCTTTGAAATCATTGTCTAATTATTATAAACCTAAATCATACAATCAAAAAAAATATTGCGAATATTTGAATGATTCTAAAATTAAATTATTATTTGCCATTGGTCCTGCCGGAACAGGTAAAACGATGTTGGCATGTAATACTGCGATAAAAGAATTACAATCTGGAAATATAAATAAAGTCATATTGACACGACCCGTAGTTCCTGTGGAGGAAGATATTGGGTTCTTGCCAGGAAATATAAATAAAAAAATGGATCCTTGGACGCGACCTATATTTGATATTTTTTTGGAATTTTATTCTCAAAAAGACATTGATGCGATGATACACGCAAATGTCATTGAAATCGCGCCTTTGGGATACATGAGAGGACGGACGTTTAAAAACGCTTTTATTATTGCGGATGAAATGCAAAATAGTTCTCCAAATCAAATGTTAATGTTGACTACACGAATTGGTGAGGGAAGTAAAATGGTAATTACGGGCGATTTGAAACAATCCGACAAGGGTCTTAACAGTGGTTTATACGATTTTATTCGTAAATTTAATTTATATGAACAAATAGAAATGAATCGTAATACAACCATGATAAGAAATAGTGGAATTAAAATTATCGAAATGGATAATACGGATATTCAAAGAAGTCCTATTATTGAAAAAATTTTGGATATTTATGATGTGAAAGCTATGCCTCCTCCAATTGTTCAAATACAACAACCCGAAATAAAGGTAGAAATCTCAAATAATACACGACCAATATATTATAAGAGTCGTAATCAAACGTATGAATCCGATTGTGCAATGATCCCTCGCAGTGAATCTTGGTTGAAAGATTAAATAAAATATAAAAAAGTGCTACTGTGAGCACCTTTTTATATATTTTTGTAAATTTTTATTTTTTATATTTTTATACTCTTTTTCTAGTTCCTCCAGTTCCAGTACCAACAAATGAAAACACACAAAACAATCCTAGAAAGAGTACAAATGGATTGATAGTCACCGAATTCTTTTCATCGCAGTCGTTATTGTATGCGCGCGGTATTTTTTTAGTGTTGGGATTAATCGTATTTCCTTTCAAATGTTTCGTAATTAAACCATCGTACAATTTGCTGTACATTTTTCGGTAACGATTGATCATTGCTCCATTGACTGGGTATTTTTTACATTGTTGTTTGTGATATAAATAAACATCTCCCATGGTGACATTTTCAAGAGTAACATTTTCACGATACGTAGGATAATTGTGTAAAGTATAGATTTCTTCCATGTAAAAGTCACTCACATTTTGTACCAAATAATCATGATATTTTTCCAAAGTGTATCCAAGGACAACATAGTATTTGGATTCTTCGAAAACCAATAATTCTTGTATGTAAGGACATAATTTTTCTTGAAATTCAGTAGGAACCGCTTTGTTGTACCAAATGCGGTCATTGATACCAATGGTTGGTTTTGCCATTAAATGATCATTATAAGTTTTTTGATCAAACATTCGGTTTTGAATTCCCCGGTGACTATGGTGACTTTCAGGAGTATTCGCAACGACACCAGAAATCAAACATAAGAATGTTGCGAATAAAATAGTAAAGTTCATTTTTTGGCTTGTGTTTGGTTTTATAAAATGAGTTGAAGAGAGAAAAAGTAAATCAATTTTTTTTACCAAAGGGGAAATCGTGAAAAAAGGTATTCCCGTCAAGCGACAGGTCACTCTTTTCATTTGGTTCAAGGTTTATAAATAGGTAAACGTATCATAATTGAAGTGGTCTTCCTCATCGCTGTCGTAACCATTATAACATTTACAATATATGGATGGGGAGCAAGATACAATGTCAT
>Ga0209597_1001276_pt1 | contig 16564 bp, 15 predicted proteins | sample M_140625_MF_Meta_FD_187316 | JGI IMG/M metagenome (GOLD analysis project Ga0209597, IMG submission 187316) | Freshwater microbial communities from Lake Montjoie, Canada to study carbon cycling - M_140625_MF_MetaG (SPAdes) (version 2) | ecosystem: Environmental > Aquatic > Freshwater > Lake... | reverse complement strand
GCTACCGCGACCAGCCGGCGGCATCCATTTGGCCGTCACGGCTGCGAGCTCGGCCGACGGGCGGCCGGACTCGAGAGCGGCGACGAGCGCAAGCGCCGCATTACGGGCGAGCCCGTCGGAGATGGGCGCGAGGGGGAAGACCTCGCCATCGAGCACGAGCGAGCGCTGGCCGCGGGCGTCGGTGAGAAAAGAAGCGCGGACGAGACGGGCCGGCGCGACGGTTGGGGCGGTTTCGCCCTCGAAATGTACAGCGATGCAACGAGCCGCCTGGACCGCAAACTCGGGCCAGACGAGCAGTTCGGCCGGGATAATTCCTCGGCCGCCAGGGGCGAGCTCGGCGACGAGCGTGGCCTTCTCGCGAGCGATGCCAGCGAGCGAGCCGACGCCCTCGAGGTGCACCGGGGCGACGTTGGTAACGATTGCAAGGTCGGGGCGGATAACGGCGGCGGAGATGCCGAGCTCACCGGGCACACTCATACCTGCCTCGATGACGGCAAAACGATGGAGCCCCGGTTCGATGCGCAGGAGCATCAGCGGGACGCCGATGAGGTTGTTGAGATTGGCTTCCGTGACGAAGGCCTCTGCGCCAAGGAGCGCGGCGAGCATCTCCTTCGTCGAGGTCTTACCCACGCTGCCGGTCACGCCAATCACACGACCCGGGAAGTGCGCGCGCCAGCGGGCGGCGACGCGGCGGAGCGCGGCGAGCGAGTCGTCCACGACGAGCTGCGGCAGGTCGTCGGCAACCGGGCGTTCGACCAAGGCGCAGGTGGCGCCCTGCGAACGGGCGGCGGCGAGGAAGTCATGGCCGTCCCGGCGTTCGGTGCGTACGGCCACGAAGACATCGCCGGCGCAGAGCGCGCGGGTATCCGTGCCGAAGCCCGTGACCACGGCGCCCGGAGCGACGGTCCAACGGCCTCCGGACCAAGCGGCGAGGTCGGCTGTGGAGAAGGTCGGCATCACGACTGCGCGCCCCTCCGGAGCCCAAGAATTTCACGGACGATCTGACGGTCGTCGAAAGGTACCACTGTGTCGGCGAATTCCTGAGTCGTCTCATGGCCCTTACCAGCGATGACAACGCAGTCACCGGATTTCGCCGCGGCAAGGGCGCGGCCGATGGCATCGCGACGGTCGGTCACAAATTCTACGGACGGGAGCGGGCCGAGGCCTTCGCGCATGTCGGCGAAGATCCGGTCGAGGCTTTCCTTCCGTGGGTTATCGGCGGTGGCCCAGGCGAGATGAGCGAGGTCGGCGACGGCCTTGGTCATCGCAGGGCGCTTACCGCGGTCGCGGTCGCCGCCACAACCGTAGACACAGAGCACGCGGCCGGGCGTGATGTCACGGAGCATACGCAAGGCATTACGCAGGGCGTCGTCGGTGTGAGCGTAATCGACGAAGATCGGGAAGGCTTGGCCGGCCTCGACGCGTTCCATCCGGCCCGGCACGCCGGGGAAAGAGGCGAGCGCGGGCGCGAGGGTCAGCGGATCACGCCCAAGGGCGGCAGCCATCGCGAGGGCGCAGAGGACGTTCGAGACATTGTAATCGCCAGGCAACGTCGACTTGAAGATGGCGGAACGGTCATCGTGGCGGACCGTGAAGACTGCGCCGCCCGTATCGAGGGCGAGGTCAATCGCGCGGATATCGGCGTCCGCGGCGATACCGAAGGTAATCACGGCACCGCGGCGGCGACAGGCTTCGGCGAGCACGCGGCCGGCCGGGTCGTCGATATTGATCACGCAGACGTCAGGCACCGTGCCGATACGGCCGTCGAAGAGCGCCGTCTTCGCATCGAGGTATGAGGCCAGGTCACCGTGATAGTCGACGTGATCTCGGGTCAGGTTGGTGAAGGCCGCGACGCGGAAGTGGAAGCCATGCACTCGGTCCTGATGGAGCGCGTGGGAACTGACCTCGAGACAGACGCCGGCACAGCCCGCGTCGACCATCTGGCGGAAGAAGCCGGACAGGTCGGCGGATTCCGGCGTCGTCTTATAAGAGGGAATCGAACGGCGCCCGAGGTGATAGCGAACCGTCCCGACGAGGCCCCACTGCGAACCATCGGCCTGCAATAGGTGGCGGAGGAGGGTCGAGATTGTCGTCTTTCCGTTGGTGCCAGTGACGCCGAGGAGCTGCAGGGCGGCTTCCGGGTGGCCGAAGAAACGGCGGGCGACTTCGGCGAGGGCGCGCCGCGGATCAGCGACTTGGGCGGCGGCGACCGCAGGCAATCCTGCGACGGGTTCACCCGAGATGAGGGCGGCGGCGCCGCGGGCGATGGCGTCGTCGAGGAAGGCGTGGCCATTAGCGCGCAGTCCAGGTAAAGCGAAGAAAAGCGATCCGGGGATGATGCGGCGACTGTCCGTGACGATGGAGGAAATACGGACGGAGCCATCGCCGGCGCGACCGAGGACCGGTAGGCCTTGCAGCAGCGAGTTGAAGGTGGGGCGCTCCATGGCGGCAGGCATCATCACGGGGGGAGGCGTCATCGGCCGAGATCGGCGACGTGGGCGCGCGGGACGGTGGTGACCGGAGGAAGATCGAGCCAGCGAATACACTTCTCCGCAACGTCGCGGAAGATCGGGGCAGAGACCTTGCCGCCGTAGGCGATGCCCTCCCCTTGCGGCTCGTCGATGATCACCGTGATTGCGAGCTTCGGGTCGTTGACCGGGAAGAAGCCGGCGAAGGAGGCGACGTGGTGAGAGGAGGAATAGCGGCCGTTGATGATCTTCTGCGTCGTGCCGGTCTTGCCCGCAACCTCGTAACCCGGGATATCGGCAATCGGCGCCGTACCGCCCTTGCCGCAGACAGCGCGCAAGAGTGTGGCCATCTGCGTGGCGGTGGCGGCGGAGATGGCACGGCCGCGCGAGCGCGGTCCGTAATTGAGGACGGTTGCCTTTGTCTTCGGATCCTCGACGCGAAGGACAAGCTGCGGCTGCATCAACAGGCCTTCGGCCGCGACGACCGACATCGCAAAGTGCATCTGCATCGCCGTGACGCTGACCGAGTGGCCCATCGGCACGCGCGAGATTGTCAGGCCATCCCAATCCTTCGGCGAGATGAGTAGGCCCGGGATTTCAGCACCGGTGATCAGGCCCGTCCTGGCACCGAAGCCGAAGGACTTAATGAGCGCAAAGAACTTATCTTCGCCGAGGCGTTCAGCATACTGCATCCCGACTTGGACCGTGCCGCGGTTGGAGGATTCGCGGACGATTGTGCGAATGTCGACGGCCCCGATGGCGTGCGAGTCGGCCGGCAGCGAGACCATGCGGCCACGATACGGGACGCTCGTGGCACCGCAGTCGAAGACGGAGTTCGGCGTGATGAGGCGTTCCTCGAGTGCACCGGAGACCGAAACAATCTTGAAGACGGAACCCGGCTCGTAGACGTCGGACACCGCGCGGTTGCGCTGACTATCCATCGGTGCGGCCTTCGCGTCGAAAAAGCGGTTAAGGTCGTAGGTCGGCCAGTTGGCGAGGCCCAGGATACGGCCCGTGCGCGGCTCGCTCACGATGATGATGCCGCCCTTCGGGTTATAACGGGCAGCGGCAGCGGCAAGGGCATCCTCGCAGGACTTTTGGATGAGGCTGTTGATCGTCAGCACGATTGTACTACCGTCGACCGGCGCGACCTCGCGGAGACGGTTACTCGTGATCTCGCGGCGGCGGCCGTCACGTTCGGATTCGATCCAGCCCTTCTGGCCGAGGAGGAGCGGGTTCATCACGCTCTCGATGCCGGCGGCCGGAAGGCCTTCCTTGTTGACGTAACCGAGCACGTGCGCGGCGAGCTGGCCCTTGGGATAGTTGCGGCGATACTTCAGGTCGGCGCGGAGCGCCTTGATACCGAGCGCCTTGATACGCTTCATCGTAGCCTCGTTAACCTCATGCGCGAGGACGACCCAGCGGACCGCCTTCTCCTCGCCTGCTTCGTCGAGGCGTGTGGTGGTCTCGAAGGCCTGGCGAACCTTGGGGAAAGGCAGACCGAGGATGGTCGCGACCTCAAGGGCGCGCTCAGGCTCGCCCTTGACGAGGGAGTCTGGGTCCACGCCGATGTCCCAGACGTCTTCGGACACCGCGAGCAGGTTATCCTGAGCGTCGCGGATCTCGCCGCGGCGACAGGGGATCTCCTGGAGCACGCGGCGGGCCTGCAGGGCTTCCGCGCGCAGACGAGGGGCGTCGATCCAATGCAACCAGACCAGCCGCGAGATTACGGCTAGGAAGCAGAGGGAAACGACCCAAGCCAGCAAACGGTAGCGCGTTCGCCTGGCGTGGGGCAGGCTCATCGAGAACGCGGTCCTCCCTGCCCACCCCAAGAGAGGGAGGCGATTTCGCGGGCCGTCATCCGGGGGCTCGCGGAAAGCATTGGAGGCGGGGATGCGACCGCCGGGAAATAACGGACCCACACCACCTGTTCGGGGACCGGAGGCTTTAGGGCATCACCGATGCGCTGCTGGAGCTCGAGGGTATTGAGGAGCTCATCGCGCGTGCGGCGGAGTCTCTCAAGCTCCTTCTTAGAAAGGGAGATGTCGCGCTCGAGGCGCTGGATGCGGCTACCGATGGCGTCGGCCTCAACGCGCAGGCGCATGATGTTGATCGTCCCAAGGGCGAAGGCACCGACGGCGGCGAACACGAAAACCCAGGTGAAGATGCGCGGGCTCATGCGGCGAGGCGGCGGACAGCGCGGAGTCGGGCCGAGCGGCTGCGTGGGTTGCGTTCCTGTTCGGCGTCCGAGGGTTGGACCGCCTTGCGGGTGAGGAGGTCAGCTTGCTTCACTCGGTCATCCTGGTTGCGCGCATCGTCGCGGTCGACCGGGCGGCCGGCGACCTCGTTCATGTAACGCTTGACCATCCGGTCCTCAAGGGAGTGGAAGGAGATGACGGCGAGCACGCCACCGGGGGTGAGCTTACCGAAGGCGAGCGGAAGGGCATCGGCTAGGGCGCCGAGCTCGTCGTTGACCGCGATGCGGACGCCTTGGAAGGTGCGGGTGGCCGGGTGCGGGCCGCGGGGCCCGGGCGCGGGGGGCGCGGCTTCGGCGACTAGTTCGGCGAAAGTCGAGGTGCGGGTGAGGCGGCCGGTACCGCGGGCAGCAATGATCGCGTTGACCACACGGAACCAGCGAGGCTCCTCACCATAGTCGCGGACAGCGCGTTCGATCTCGGCGCGTTCGCTGCGCTCGAGAAACTCGGCGGCACTGCGGCCCACGCGCGTGTCCATGCGCATGTCGTTCGGCGCATCGAAGCGGAAGGAGAAACCGCGTTCCGGGACATCCAACTGGTATGAGGACACCCCAATGTCCATCAGAACCCCGTCGAATCGCCCCGGAACGCGGTCAAGGTGGCGGAAATTTTCCGAATGGAAACGCAGGCTGCCCGGATGGGCGGCGAGCAGTGCGGCGGAACGTTCCGCGGCGGCGGGATCGCGATCCATCGCGTCGATGGTGCAGCGCGGCGCGCGGGCGAGGATTGCCGCCGTGTGGCCGCCGCCGCCGAAGGTGCAGTCCAGATAAGCACGGCCGTCCTGCGGAGCGAGGAGCGTCAAGCACTCCTCAAGCAAGACTGGTACGTGGTTGGTCATTCGGCGAGCTGTGAATAAGGTGTGAGTAGTGTAAGTAACTTCTGGATACAACTCACAAGCCAAGCTCGCGCAGAGCACGGAGGATGGTGAGTGCGGACTCGGATTCGCGATCAGCCTTGGGCGGCGTCGGCGAAGAGAGATGAAAGGTGGTGAAACCGCCACGGAAGATTACCTCGTGCTCAAGCTGCGCTTCCTTAACGATGTGATCGTTGAGCGTAATGCGGCCGGCCTTATCGCACGTGACCTGAATGCTATTCGTCGCGAGGAGGCTGAGCGCATCCATCTTCACCGGGTCACTCACCGTGACTTGCTGGGCCGCGTCGCGAATGCGTTCAGCCATCGACGGAGGGAACACGACGATTGATCCCAGCGCGGGATGGAACATCGCGAGAAAAGTCGCTTCGGCATCGAAGCGCCAGGCTGCCGGGATGGTGACACGGTTCTTCTCATCCAACTTTCCGTTGTGGATGCCGGTGAAGAGACCGTTGTTGGCGCCAATAGACATTTCGTATGGGGAATTGCCCCCAGTTCACCCACTTTTCCCCACACCCCTCCACCCGTCAAGATTTTAGCCCCGGATCTACCCAATTTCTTGTTCACAGCGCGGCCTGGGCAATTAAATGACTGAATTCAGTCTTTATTTAACATAAGTACTTAGTATACAGTAGTTTAAGTGAATAAACCTGCGAAATATCGATTTTCGGTGCCCTCTCCCCCTCCAGGCCGCCCCCAGGCGATCAGTTCGGCGCCGGCCGCGGACCTTATTTGTAGTTGTTTTACCATTACAAAATCACCCCTGCCGCGGCCGCGGCCCGAGGGCGAAACTGTTTGCCAACAGACCCCAGCTGTGCTTTGACTCCAATCACTCAACCACGACTCTTGCACATGAAAACCGCCCTCGCCCTCCTCGCCGCCCTCGTCCTCTCCGGATGCTCCACCCAGCTCGGCGTGGATAACTCCCAGAACCACGAGGCCTCCTACTCCAACGTGACCGGCATCCTGACCACCCGCTACACCGCTGACACGACCGCCGTCTTCAACGCCGTCAAGCGCACCATTGACGCCATGCCCGGCACGCTTCGCACCGGCGAGACCGACGAGGTCGGCGCCAATAAGGAGCTGCTCAGCGTCGTAGCTTATGCCCGCACCATCGGTGACCTTGAAATCAAGATCACCATCGAGAAGGCCGAAGACGAAGTTACCAAGGCCGTCTTCACCCAGGTGAAGGTCAAGTACGGTTTCTTCGGCAACCTGCCGGAGAGCCAGAAGATCGTCTCCAAAATCACTTCGAACCTGCGCTAAACGCCGGGGCGGAACCGCCAAACGGACGCCGCCCAGCCACCTGGCTAGGCGGCGTTCTTTTTTAACCACTTTCCCAATGGGCAACATCCACGGACACAGTTTCCGCATCACCACCTTCGGCGAAAGCCACGGGCCCGCCCTCGGCGTCATCATCGATGGCTGCCCTCCTCGTGTACCGTTCGACGCCGACTTCCTGCGCAGCGAGCTCGACCGTCGCCGCCCCGGTCAGAGCGCCCTGACCACGCAGCGAAAGGAAGCGGACGTACCAGAAATTCTGTCGGGCGTCTCGCATGACGGCCTGACACTTGGCTCACCCATCGCCATCATCATCCGTAACGGCGACCAGCGTCCGCAGGCCTACGCCGAGATGAAGGCCGCCTATCGACCATCGCACGCCGACTTCACCTACGACGCCAAGTATGGTATCCGCGCCGTCGAAGGCGGTGGCCGTTCGTCCGCTCGTGAGACCGCCGCGCGCGTCGCCGCCGGCGCCGTCGCCAAGACGGTGCTCAAGCACGCCTGCGGTGCCCGCATTATCGCCTGGGTCGAGAGTGTTGGCGACGTGCGCATGCCCGCCGCCGCCAAGGCACCGACGTTGAAGCAGGTGGAGGCAACGCCGACGCGTTGCCCGCATCCCGCCACCGCCGCCAAGATTGACGCGCTGATCCGCGCAGCGCGCGCCGACGGCGATTCCGTCGGGGGCGTGATTTGCTGCGTCATCGAGAACCTTCCCGCCGGACTCGGCTCACCGGTCTTTGACCGCTTCGAGGCCGACCTCGCCAAGGCCATGCTTTCGTTACCCGCAACCAAGGGGTTTGAAATCGGCAGCGGCTTCGCCGGCACTGTGCTGCGCGGCAGCGCGCATAACGATGAGTTCATCCGCAAGGGCGGCCGTATCCGCACCGCGACCAATCGCTCCGGCGGCACGCAGGGCGGCATCACCAACGGCGAAGACGTCGTCTTCCGTATCGCCTTCAAGCCCACCGCAACCGTGCTCAAGCCGCAGAAGACGGTCCGTCCCGACGGCAAGGCCACCGAGCTCAGTGCCAAAGGCCGCCACGACCCTTGCGTGCTCCCGCGCGCCGTGCCCATCGTCGAAGCCATGGCCGCCTTGGTGGCCGTGGATCACTGGATTCGCGACCGCGGACAGAACGCCCCCTTTGGCCGCTGCGGACGTAAGGCATGACCCCCATTATCATCATCCTCGGACCCACAGGCGCTGGCCGGGCCGACACGGTGCGCGAGTTGGCCGCGAACGCTTGGCCCGAAGGCCGCAAGATCCGCATCCTCCGCGAAGCCCGCGAAGGCGGCGTCGCCCCGGACCAATGGGAATTTAAGGGCGGACAAGCCATCTTGCCCGCGCCTGGCGACGAAGACGCCGCCATCCTGGTGTCCAACGGCTCCCTGCACATGATCGATCAGATGGAGGCGCTCCACCGCACCATCCGCCCGATGATGCCCGACGCCGTGTGGCGCGTCGCGCGTATCATCACCGTCGTCGACTGCCCCCTGACGATGAAGCACAAGGCCGTCGAGGAGTGGTACCGCACGTGCGTTCACTTCTCCGACGCGGTCATCATTAACCGCCGCTGGGAAGTCCCCGGCCAGTGGGTCACCAAGTTCCTCGAGCCGTACGAGAAGGAATTCTATCCCTGCCTCTTTTTCAACCTCACAAAAATCGGCGCCATCGCCAACCCGCCCGCCGTCATCGACGGCGAGCCGTTGCGCCTATCCCACATCTTTGACGATATCGACGCCGTCGATGAAATGGAGTTCGACGAGGATAACTTGCCCGACGAACCGTTCGACCTAGTCCGCCAAGTGGATAAATATTTCGCGCGCGATGAACTGGGGCGCCGCAACATCCTAGTCCCCGAAATCGGCGACCTGCTCAAGCAGGAAGGCCGCTGCTGAGCGCTTACCCAATGCGGCCGCTGATCGTCACCTACGCCTGGCTGCTGACCCGCCTGCCTGAAGCGTTCGCCCGGCTCAACGCCGCGCTACTCGGACAGGCCCTCTGGCTCCTCCGCGGTAAGGTGATCCGCCGTAACCTCGCGAAAGCTTTCCCCGATAAGGACACCGCTTGGGTCATCCGTATCGGCCGCATCTCCTGCCGCCGAACGGTGGAGATGGGCCTCTTCTCGATTGCCTCGCCCTTAATGTCGGAGGCCGAAATTCGCGACCGTATCATCGTGGACGAAAGCGTACTGAGCGTTGAACACGGCCTGCCACCCAAGGGCACAGGCGCGGTATTCTTCGTGCCCCACTTGGCCCTGATGGAAATGATGACCGCTGCCCCCCTCCTGTGTCCCGAACTGGCTAAGCGCGAATGGGTCGCCGTCTACCGCCCACTCGACCAGCCTGCAGCCGAAAGCTGGGTCAAGGAATCCCGCGAGCGCTTCGGCATGAAACTGGCCTCGCGCCGCGAAGGCTTTGCGCGCTCGATGAAGGCCGTCCGCGATGGGCATGCCACCGTGATCCTGTTCGACCAGACGACCCAGACCGGTTCCATCTGGCAGTTCCTTGGCTCGCCTTGCGCGGTCACCGAGCTTCCTGGTATCATTGCGCAGCGCTTCAAGTGCCCGAGCCGCATCTTCTGGGCGGAACGTACCGACTTCTGGCGTTGTCGCTTACGCATGGAGGCCCTGCACGCGACGGATTCCATCGGCCTGACGATTGAATCGAACGCCTGGCTCGAGCGGAAGCTACGCTCCGGCGATGACGCCTGTGCGAACTGGCTCTGGGCGCACGACCGCTGGAAGCACGGCCAGTACCCATTCAAGAAACTTGGCGAATAAGCCTTACTGCTTGGGAGCGACGGCCGGCACCGCCGTGGCTTCGCCTTCGGCGAGCTTGCGGCGCTTCTTTTCAGCCTTCTCGGCATCCTTGGCGTCGGCTGGCTTACCTTTTTCCTTGGCGACCTCGGGACCGTATTTCTCGGAAAGCTTGCTTATGAATTCCATGCGCTGTTCCGGCGTGAGCGCCTGGATGCGGGCGCGTTCAGCCTTAGCCTCGGCGGGCGTCAGCGTCTTGAAATAATACTCAAGTACGCGGGCTCCCATGCTACCACGTTCACGCATCTCCTTCATGATCTTATGGCGCTCCTCGGGAGTAGCGGTCTCGTACTTGGCGAGGTTGGCGGCGAAATCCCGGCGAGATTCAGGCGACATGCGCTCCATCTTCTCAATCGCCGAACGCATACGCATGAGACGCTCTGGCGGGAGCTCGAGAATCTTGCGGATGGCCTGAATTTCCTCGGCGGTTGGCTCCGATTCGGGCGAACGGCCGGAAGCCTGCTGGGCAAAGGAAGCGGCGGCCGCCAAGACGAGAGCCGAAAGAAGGGAAAACTTCTTCATCGAATCAGGAGCCAGGGGCGTTGAGCACCTCGACCACGCTGGACTTTTCCACCGCAGGCGAAAGGAGTGAAAGGTCGGCGGAGGCGCCAAGCAGGTCAGCGAACTGGGTCGACTCGTCGTGGGCAACGAGGGCGAACGTCTGACGGTTGAGCGCTTCCTCGGAAGGGGCCGCAATAGTGAAAACGGCAACGAGGCAGGCGGCGGCCGCCGTGGCGATGGAGCTCCAGCGGATCACGACGCGACGACGACGGTCGGAACGGATGGCCCCGACGACGCGGTCGGCGAAGCCGGTGACGGCGATGAAACGGCCACGGCTGAGCGAAGCGGCGAGTTCCTGGTCGAAGGTCTTGTGGTTAGGATTATCCATGGCTCAGTTCATGGGGTGAAACACCGCCGGAGGCAGCAAGTTGCAGGGTTCATTGATTTCCATAGAAGTCTTTCAGGAGCTCGCGCAGGCGGCTCCGGGCGCGGTGGATCCAGGTCTTCACCGAAGAGACCGGCACACCCATGATCTCGGCGATATCCTCATAGGGCAGCTCCTGCTGGACGACCAGGAGGATGGCGGTGCGTTGCTCGGGGGGCAGCTGGGCGATCGCCCGCTGGAAGGCTTCATCGAGTTCGGCCACGCGCCGGGCGGATTGCTGGGTGATATCGCCAGGCTCGGCCGCGAATTCAAGGGCGGTCGTGGGCTTGCGGCCGCGACGGCGCCACTCGTTGAGTACGAGGTTGTGGGCGATATGAATCAAGTAGGTGCTCAACTTCGCCTCGGGACGCCAGCGGGAAGCCGCGCGGTGCAGGCGGATGAAGACCTCCATCGCCAGCTCTTCGGCGGTGGCCTGAGAGCCGACCTCGCCGCGCAGGTAGCCGACCAAGCGTGCATGGTGCCGTTGGACGAGCAGGCGGAGCGCGTCGTCATCTCCTTCGGCGACCAACGCCATCAGCCGCTTGTCGTCCTCGTCGTCGGGGAGCATGGGCTCTTCCTGGGACATCTCTTTAATATAACTCCAGGGAAGGGGTGAAGTTACGCCGCGCGGGGGCGCAGGGCGAAAGCGCGCAGGGTGCGCAGCAGGAACTGCTCAAAGGCAGCCACGACCTGGTAGTTGAGTTCCATACGGTGACGGGCGTCCTCGAGGTAGCCGACCGACTGCGCAACCTGCTCGGCGCAGCCGGGGTGGGTCCGGCCAATCAGCCGGAGCTTCTCCTCGACCGAGACGAGCATGCGGGCGCGCACGCCACGTCGGACGGACTCCTCGTAGGCGAGTTCGGCGTCATCCTCATCCTCGTCGGTCGGCGGAGGCGGCGGCGCAGCCTTCAGCGCTTCGTCGACGAAGAGTTCCAATAGCACCTCGAAGCGGGCGCATAGGGCGTAGAGCGGAATGAAGACTTCGGAGACGCGAGCCGTGGGCGAAGCTGGACCCTTCACCATGCGAGCGAGTAGTTTCTCCATCTCCCGCAGCCAGTCGGACCAGGAAGGGTCGGCCAGCACTGGCGCGTCACCGGCGACATGGAAGCGTAGGCAGCGGCTGAGGATCGTCGGGAGGACGCGGTAATAATTGGCCGTCTGGAGGATGATGAGCGTGCCGGGCGGCGGCTCCTCGAGCGTCTTTAAGAAGGCATTGGCGGACTCGGACTGGAAACGGTCGGGCTCGTTGACAATCACGACGCGGTGCGGCGACAGCGAAGTAAGGCGCAAGGCAGCGACAATCTCGAGGGTATTGTCGATGGTGATGCGCCGCGATTTCTTCGCCGGGCGTAGCACGCGGCAATCCGGATGGCCCAGCGGATCGGCGTCGCCGAGATGCAGCGCGGCGAGCTGTTCAGCGGCACGGGCCAGCACGGCGCCATCGGCACCGGTGAGCAGGACGGCATGCGGCATGCGGCCCTCGGCGCGGGCACGGGCGAGCACCTTAAGAACCGGAAGGTCCGAGAGGTCAGCGGAAGCGGCGGGTGATTTCATGCCAAATCTCCTCTTCGAGGGCTTCGGGCGGGCGGGTGGCGTCGACTACGAAAAAACGCCCGGGCTCCTCCTGCGCGAGTGTGTGGTAAAGGTCGCGCACCTTTCGGTGGAAATCAGCGCCGAGGACCTCGAACCGGTCGGCTTGGCCATGATCGCGCACCGAGGCACGGCCGAGGCCGCGGGAGGAGTCGAGGTCGAGCAGGACGGTCAGGTCCGGGCGGACGGCCCCGCAGGCGAGACGGTTGGCGGATTCGATGAGCGTGCGGTCGAGGCCGCGGCCGCCCGACTGATAGGCGACCGTGGAGTCGATAAAACGATCGCAGAGCACGACCTGGCCGGAAGCGAGGGCCGGCGCGATGACCTCAGAGACGAGCTGCGCACGGCAGGCCGCAAACAGGAGGGCCTCAGCGGCCGGCTGGATGACGGAGCCGGGATGCTTGAGGACATCCCGCATCTTCTCGCCAAAGGGCGTACCGCCGGGCTCACGGAGGCTCAGTACCCCCTCACCAGAAGCACGGAGACGATTCGCCAGACGGGTAAGCTGCGTGGACTTTCCCGCGCCTTCCCCTCCTTCGAACGTGATGAATTTACCGGCGATCGGCATGTAAACTCAAGATGCCCACCGAAAGGCTCAAAGCGAGCGGAGAAACCCTCTACACATAAAAAGGCCCGACATCAGCCGGGCCTTTCCAAGCGAAGTGAGCCGAGGCTCAGCTTCCAGTCGGCGTCGGGTTGACCTGCTTCTGCTCGACGGTGCGCTCGACGTTATCGGTGATCTTCTTAAGGGTGTCGTCGAGGGTAGAGCTTCCACCGGTGGTGGTAGTGGTCGGAGCGCCCGGAAAATCACCGGTCTTACCATTGACGACGGGAACCGGCACCTGCTCGGTAATCACCTTGACGTAGTCCTTGTTCGGGGCGCCACCAGCTCCGTTAGGGAACATCTGCGTGCGGGTCGGCATGGTCTGAGCCATCGCGTTGATGGTCGTGGCGACTTCGACGTTCATCGTGGAGTTCTCACCGAGGAGGGCGGCAATGGCCGCCATGTCTTCAGCCGGGATCGGGTAGACCATGATCTGGATTGGATTGGAGAGTACGGCCAGCGTGGCGGCAGAAAGAGGGGCGGCCTTGGGCGCGCCAGGAGCAGCGACAGAACCCTTGGTGAGGATGTTGATGAGGGCGGCGGAGGCGACGGCGCTGGAAGCCTGCATGCCAGGCTCGACGGTGACCGGACCGGCATTGGAGCTGAAGACGGTGGTTTCAACGGAACCGCGCACGCAATCGACGACGATGCGTCCGATACCATCGGGGCCGACGCGATACTCGACAGTGAAGACCGTACCGCGGATGCGGACTAGACCAGCCGGAGTCTTGACGGTGAAAGTGGAAAGGGCGTTCAGCTTGCGGACTTCGCCGATGATCTTGCCGCGCGGTACTTCGAGCTCGGTGACGGAGGGGCTCGGGTCTTTTTCGATTTGGCGATACGGATCAGTGATGTCGGCGGAAGGCACCTGACGGAAAGTGCGCAGCTCGATCAGGGTATTCGGCGTGAGGACAACGGAGGATCCGTTGGAGAAAACGAGTTCGGCGGTCGAATTGACGCCGGTCTCGACGAGGGAGCCTTCCTGGAAGGTAGCGCCGTTCGCGAGAGGCTTACGCTGGGCCTTGCCGTCGATAATGGTGACGGTGCCGCTGACCTTACCGACCTGAACCTTGCCGACCTGGAGTGCGGCGGAAGAAAGGATAGGCAGGAGCGCAAAGGCTACTATTCCTAGGAACTTAATAAAAGATTTCATGGCGACTGGAGGGGAAGTTGAAAATTAGCCCCCGCCACAACCGAGGCAACCCCTTTAAAGGAAAAGACCCCCGAAAAGGGGGTCTAAACCTCGTAACCTGAACGCGTTCAGGCCGTAACGTACTTCTCGAGGCGGCGCTGGACGGCGATCGCGGAGAGCTGAGCGTATTTCGGAAGTCCCTGATCGAAAGGCAGTTGCATTTCACCCTGAATAAGGGGGAGAGCGTAGCGCACGAAGTCCGGGTGAATGGACATCTTGTCTTCACCGATCCACTTTTCCGGGAAAACCTTCACGCCGTTGGCAATCTGATCGAGCGGGGCGAGCATGGTCTGGACGGCGTAGTTCTCCTTTTCGGAGCGGGTCAGGATGACCATCTTGCCGGACTCGCCTTCGAGGGCGGCCTTGACGGCGGCGCCACCGCAGAGTTCGGCTTCATCGACATCGGTCTTCGAAGCGTTGTGCGAAGCGGCACGCTGAGTGATACCGAGCTTGGAGGAGCGGGCCTTGACGCCATCGAAGCGAGACTCGACGAGCGTGCGGAGGTATTCGCCGGCGCCGCCGAGAACGGCGTGGCCGAAAGCGTCGGTGCTGGAGGTGTCGGCACCGAGGTAGTTGCCCGTAGCGTCCTGGACGCCTTCGGAGACCACGACGAAGCAATGACCGTTAGCCTTGAGGACTTCTTCGACGCGACGGATGAAGTTGTCGGCGTTAAAAGCAACTTCCGGGAGCAGCACGATGTGCGGCGCAGTGTTATTGTAGTGGGTATTCTTGACGGACTTGTCTTCGCCCTTGTCGCGGCGCTGCGCGAGGACGGACGAGGCGGCGATCCAGCCGGCATTGCGTCCCATGACTTCGAGGATGGAGACGAAGTCGTTCTGGCCCATGGCGGCGTTGTCGAGAGCGGTCTCACGAATGGTCACGCCAATGTGCTTAGCAACGGAACCGAAACCGGGACAGTGGTCGGTGAGCGGGAGATCGTTATCGATCGTCTTGGGCACGCCGACGACGCGGAGTTCGTAGCCGCGCTCTTTGGCGAGGGCGTCGATTTTGGCGGCGGTGTCCTGGGAGTCGTTGCCGCCGATGTAGTGGAAGTAACGGATGTTGTGCGCTTCGAAGACCTGGAGGATACGGTCGAAGTCTTCAGCCTTCTTCACCTTGTAGCGGCAGGTGCCGAGGGCGGCACCAGGCGTGTGACGGAGGGCGCGGAGGGTCTGCTGGGACTCGGCAGCGAGGTCGACGAGCTCTTCGTTCAGGATGCCCTGGATACCATTGAGGCCACCATAGATTTCGACGATTTCGTCCTCATGCTTAAGAGCTTCCGAGATCACCCCAGCGAGGCTGGCGTTGATGACGGGGGTCGGACCGCCGCTCTGCGCGACGAGAAGGTTGCCAATGAGGGGAGAAGACATGGGAGTGAACGAGTTGAAAAGTGGGTTGTGGGAAGCCCCACCCCCCTTGGCAACACGGAAAACCCTCCCCTGCCCGCACCCCCCTGATAAGGCCTACAAAATGCGTCCGGCTTTGACCTGGGCCGACTCGGGGACCTTCTGGGACCAGGCCGCGGCCTGCTTCACGAAAGCGTCCACCTGGGCGCCAGCCGAACCGGTCAGCTCGCCCGCCTTGGTCACGGCATCGAGGAGGACGGATTTCGGGAGGCGGAGGCGGCTGTCGGCTGCGAGGCGCTCGACGAGGTCATTGCGCTCGGTCTTACCCGAACGGAGGTCCTTGGCGACGGCCACCGCGTGTTCCTTGATGGCCTCGTGGGCCTCTTCGCGACCCGCACCGGCCTTGACGGCTTCCATGAGAAAGGTCGTCGTGAGGAGGAACGGCAGGTAGTGGCGCGACTCGCGCTCGATGACGGGGCGATTGACCTCCATCTGGCCGAGCACAGTGAGGAAGGCCTCGAAGAGACCGTCGATAGCGAGGAAAGCGTCCGGCAGGAGCACGCGGCGCACGACGGAGCAGGACACGTCGCCTTCGTTCCACTGTTCGCCTGAAAGAGAAGCGGCCATGGCGAGGTGACCGCGCAGGATTACATGGAAGCCGTTGATGCGCTCGCAGGTGCGGGCGTTCATCTTGTGCGGCATGGCGGACGAGCCGACCTGTCCAGGCAGGAAGCCTTCGCTGGCGAGTTCGTGGCCAGCCATCAGGCGGAGCGTCTTCGCGAAGGACGACGGGCCCGACGCGGCGGAAAGCAGCGCAGCGACGACTTCCATGTCCATCGAACGCGGGTAGACTTGGCCGACGGCGCCGAGCGAGTGCGGGATGCCGAGGTGAACGAGCACGCGGCCTTCGAGCTGGGAAACCTTGGCGGCGTCGCCGGAGAAAAGCGTGAGCTGGTCGAGCTGCGTACCGACGGCGCCCTTTAGCCCGCGGGCGGCAAACGCGGCAAGCGCGGCGTCGACCTGCGCGATGCCGCGGAGGCATTCCTCGCCGAACATCGCCCAGCGCTTGCCGACGGTGGTGGGCTGCGCCGCGACATTGTGCGTGCGGGCGGCGATAAGGATATCGCGGTCGGCCTGCGCACGACGGGCGAGTGCGGCAAGCGCGGCCACGCCCTTGGCGCGGACAAGCTGGAGCGAGCGGAAGACCTGG
>Ga0209597_1001275_pt1 | contig 16566 bp, 20 predicted proteins | sample M_140625_MF_Meta_FD_187316 | JGI IMG/M metagenome (GOLD analysis project Ga0209597, IMG submission 187316) | Freshwater microbial communities from Lake Montjoie, Canada to study carbon cycling - M_140625_MF_MetaG (SPAdes) (version 2) | ecosystem: Environmental > Aquatic > Freshwater > Lake... | reverse complement strand
CATAAACCAACGGTGGCGTGCCTCCGTTTGGTCACACAACTCAACTGCGTGTGTTCGTTGATCCGGACTTGTTGCAACACGACGAAGTGTGGGCAGCAGCTGGAACATGGAACTCATGACTCGGTCGCCGTTGGTTCAAATCCAACTTGCCTTACAGAGATACCCATATCAAAGAGATTTTTTTACCCCTTATTCACATGAATTTCATGTACGAAACCTAGAAGCGTTCTCACAACCTCTTTAGCATTCGCACATGAGCCAAACACCTACCAACGCAGTGCATAATCCCTTTGATGAAGTAAACGAAAGAGTTGCAATAGCAGCGAAGTACCTCGAACTCAAGCCGGGAATTATCAGCGCTCTGAGCACATGTGAACGTGAAGTCGTCATTTCTATCCCGCTACGTAAGGCAGACGATGTTGAAGTCCTGACTGGATATCGTGTGCAACACTCCAGCGCTCGTGGCCCCCGCAAAGGTGGAATTCGTTTTCACCAAGATGTTGATCTCAATGAAGTAAGAGCGCTAGCAAGTTTGATGACATGGAAAACAGCGCTCATTGATGTTCCCTTTGGCGGTGCTAAAGGCGGTGTTGCTGTCAATGCAACAAAACTATCCCCCATTGAAAAAGAAGAGATCATCCGTCGCTGGACCAGGTCACTTGTCCATGTGCTCGGCCATCATCGTGACATACCTGCTCCGGATATGGGAACAGATGCCCAGACAATGGCATGGCTCATGGACGAGTACCACCGCTTGGAAGGTTTTCAACCAGCTTGTGTTACAGGAAAACCAGTTGAACTCTTTGGTGCACCGGGCCGTGAAGAAGCAACTGGCCGTGGTGTTGCCCACATTGCAGCAGCAACGCTCAAGGAGAATGAAAAGAAGGTAAAAGGCGCAACGGTTGTTATTCAAGGATTTGGAAACGTTGGAAAGTTTGCTGCTCTTGGATGTGAAGAGCTTGGAATGAAGGTTATTGCGGTATCAGATGTAACAGGCGGTGTTGTTGATCTTAAAGGGCTTGATATTAAAGCGCTTTTGCTGCATCCGACTTTAGCTAGTGCGCAAATTGAATCCCGAGTGGGTTCGGCAGAAGTCCTAGAAATTGAGTGTGATGTCTTGATTCCAGCAGCTTTAGGTGGAGTTATTAACGAATCTAATGTTGAGAGAATTAAGGCTGATTTCATTGTTGAGGGAGCTAATCAGCCAATCACAAGTGCGGCGGACAAAAAGCTACGCGAGTCGGGTTCAATTATCGTTCCTGATATTTTGGCAAACTCAGGCGGCGTCATGGGCTCTTATTTTGAATGGACCCAGAACATCCAAGAATTTAGTTGGCCCATCGAAAAATTCCGACATGAACTCGACACACGCATGGAGAAGGCCTTTAGCCATACACACAAAGTTGCGAAGAAATACAAAGTCGATCTGCGCACTGCAGCGTTCATTGTGGCCGTTGGGCGGGTCGCACAAGCTTTTGAAATGAGGGGAAGCCTTGTCTAAGTTTTTTGAAGTATGGAAAGAGAAAAGCGGCGAGTGAGGCCGTTACTCCAATAGCAATGACGGTTACGTTCAGTTTTTCAGCAGGATGAAACAGAACTCGTTTCCCTCTGGATCGCTCATTACTTGAAAGAAGTTTGCGGGCTCCTCGTGAACTATCCCAAGTCTCGTTGCGCCGATTTTGGTACTTGATGCAACTGCATCTTCGATGTCTGGCACTTCCAAATCAAGATGCACGCGATTCTTTATCTGTTTGGTTTCTGGAACTTTTTGAAATCCCATCAGCCCAATTATTGGAACGTCTTCAAGCATTTGGTAATCATCTGGTGAATCGGCCATGAGGCTGCCACCAACAAGTTGTTGCCAAAACGAGAGTAAAGAACGAGGATCGTGGCAGTCGATCGTTATGGCAAGCGGGCGGGCAATAGGCGACATGTAGGTCAGATTACCCAATCATTGAAGGGCTGCTTAAACCAATAGCGGTGTGCCTCCCTTTGGTCACAGCACTCAACTACGAGTGTTCGTTGATCCCGACTTGTTGCAATACGACGAGGTGTGGGCTGCTGCGGGAACGTGGAACGACAACTTCGGTGCAGCGCCTGCTGACATCGTGCGCGTTGCTGGTGGCGTTGTCACCGACCTCAAACGCGCCTAAATCATCGATTCCTAAAGGCTCGTTGAAGTTATCCTTGACACATGACCGATAGACCTGTGCTTCACCTCTCGTTGCCAGTGGATGATCTTCTCGCTGCAAGGGCTTTCTACGAACGCACACTCGGGTGTCGTATTGGACGTGAGCGAGAAGACTGGTTTGATGCCTGGTTCTACGGCTTGCAGTTAACGCTGCAGTTGAGACCGCAAGAAGTAATGGATGTCAGCCAACAAGGTGTTCGGCATTTTGGAGTCGTCCTTCCCTCATTGACAGAGTTTGACGAACTTGTTCATCGGGTTGCTGCATCTGGGCACTCGTGGATTTCAAAACCTGAGAAACATATTGATGCTGAGTTAAACGGAAAACTCGGAGGGAAACTCGCAGACCCCAGCGGCAACATCATTGAAATCAAGTTCTATGCGGATAGCGCTGACTATTTGAATTGAGTTGCCTATACCAATGGGGGCGTAGCAGTAGACCTTAAGCGCGCTTAATCTCCGGCAAGAGGTTGAAGTACACAGTCACGACGAGTGTGTCGTCGGTGACTGTCTCGCCAACACGAGTCCAGAATGCAAGATGACTTGCCCGAAAGTCGGATGCATCAAGATCGCCTTCTGCTTCGGCAAGAGCAAATTCATCGGGCACATCGGCGAATCGGACAATTTCGGCACGGGTGACTTCTAACGTTCCCACGTGCTGGCCGTCGTTGTCGACCATGGCGAGCAGCTCGCCAATGTGTTCGATTACCTCGCCTTCGGTCTCGTATTCGCTCAGTAGTCCGGCTGTGGCGCGCTTGTTGCCGTGAAGCACAAGATTGACCAGTGCTTCACGCGATGTTCCTGGTGTCCCGAATTCAATCCCGCGCAGGTTGTCTACTCGTGGAAACATTTCAATACGTTAGTGAATAGGAACTTATTTTTTGATTTCACTTATTCGTGCCTTGACCATTGAGCGCAGCAGAGGACCATCAACTTTCCAGTCAAGAGGCACGATAAACGTGTGCTTGTTCACCTCATAACTCGAAAGCTTCTTTAGGTGCTTCTCGAGAACGTCTGTACTAAATGTGTTCAGGGTGAGATGGTTTTTCGAAAGGGATGCACCGAGCACGTAGGCCTTGCCCATGCGAAGCATCGGTTGGTTCCAGGCCATCACCAGTTCTAGGTCTTTGTTTGTTTCCGTGATCGCGGCAAATATGGCCTTCATGGTCGCCCTTGTTTTAGGTTCGAGCCCTTTGAAGTACGTCGCAGGAGTGTCAAACTTCTTTGAAGTTGTTGATCCGCGTGCGTACATAACCAATGCGTTGGCATGAGCCTGACTGAAACCGTGGTCTTCTTTTAGATAGGCAATCTGTTCCGGGTACTTTGTGGTTTCCAATTCGCGTAGCAAGTTGATCCAATACTGAATCTTTTCGCCGTGCTTCTTTTCGATAGCAGGGAAGAACTTGCTGCGATCACCATCTGCAACTGCCATAATTTGACGATACTTCTATAAGCGGGGACTGAGAAGGGTTTTGGAATTGTGGATGACGAAGTAGTTGGCCAAACAAGGAAGACATGCTTCTCCTGTGGTTCACCTTTTGCCACTGAGTGGAAAACGGCAGATGGTGTTGCCTGGCTGTGTCGCGAATGCGCGAATTTGAATGGGCTTGGCTGCCCGTAATTAAGCGAGTACTTCGCGCAGGCCGCGTGTAGCGGTATCGCCAATTTTGTTGAAGACTTTTCCTAACAGCAAGTTCATTGGGGCAATGACCCAATTTGCTGTCAACGTTGCGTCGTATACAACGTCGCACCCTTTTTCAGTTTTCTTGATTGTCACGCGATCGATGGAGGTAAATAACGTATTCACGCCTTTCACCAAAATGTTTGTGTGCTCGTCATATTCGGTGGTGTCGTAACGAAGCGTGGATGTTGATCCACCAAAGCCTTTTACTGTGACATCGAAAACGGTTCCGAGGCCGGCTCCGTCACCTTTCACCTGTTCTACTTTGATGACACCTTTGTCCCACTTGGCAAAATTGCGAAGATCTGCCATGTAGGCAAATGCATCCTGTGGAGTGAGCGAACTTGGAATCGTTGTTACGTAGCGGGCCATGAATTCACCGTACAACAGTGCACGTCGGGGTGCCTATGCGTAGTGTTCGGCTTGTGTCACATGTGGTTTGCCCTGCACCCGTAAAGCGCCCAGTGATGAAGCAGCAGTGGCGAGACCTGGCCTACATCCACTGGGAGTACGAACCCGAAGAGGTTCAAGCGTTACTCCCCGCAGGTATTGAGGTCGACACATTTGATGGCAAAGCCTGGGTCGGTTTGATTCCATTTTCTATGCGCAACATTTCGTTTCCGCTTATTCCACCTGTGCCGTATTTTGGCTCGTTTCCCGAAGTGAATGTGCGCACATATGTGAAACGTAACGGCGTGCCGGGTGTGTGGTTCTTTTCCCTCGATGTGAACAGGTTGATTCCCGCATTTTTTGCGCGCGCAACGTACTTCATTCCGTATTGCTGGGGTAAGGCTTCGCATAAAAAGACTGAAGCAAAACTACTTACTTCAGTTGCTAGGCGTTGGCCGTCAAAATCTTCCTCGCGTATTGAACTGTCAATTGGTGAAAGGATTGAATCGGTTAGCGAGTTAGCTCATTTTCTTTCGGCCAGGTGGGGATTGTTTTCACAGGGATTCGGTGGTCGTCTTCGTTACGCACCTGTCGACCATGAGCAGTGGGAACTGTATTCGGCAAGTATCGACTTGTTGGATGACAACTTGGTAACTGCTGCAGGGCTTCCTGCACCGCGCGGCGAAGCACACGTGATGTTTTCTCCAGGTGTGTCGGTTCGAATTGGTAAACCGCGACGAGCGTAATTACTTCTGCAAGTTTTTTGGTTTCGCGCGGCGCGTAACACCAAGCGAAACGATGGTGGCAGGCACGAAGAAAGCACGACCGTGGAACGACACGTCATCCCAATGTTTAGTCGTCACTGGCGCATGCCACGCACGAATGCGATATACAAGGAAGAGCAGCACCGTTGCATGGAATGCGATAATTGACCACGCGTATCCGTCGGTGCCCAGAATGTCGAGAAATGGTGCAGCAGCAAGTGGTCCAACCATTGCACCAAGCCCGTACAGCGTTACTAATTGCGAAGCAGCCGCACCCATTTGTTCGGGCGAAACCCAGTCGTTTGTGTACGCACCCGCCACTGCGTACAGCGGGAAGCTGAAGCCGCCAATGATGAACAGCAACACGATTGTCCAGTTGCTGCTTGCAGGCTGATACAACATGGCAACACTCATGACAATTGCGCCAAGCGTGATGAGTAAGCCGATAACTCGACGATCAATATCGTCTGATGCCGATGAGATTGGCCAAGTGAGGGCCATGCCACCAAGTTGGACTGCGGCAACGAGTACGCCGATTCGACCGACACTGAGTCCTTCGCGAGTTGCATAGATAACTGCCATTCCAAGCATGCCGCCGTGAGCAAGACCGACCAGCAAAATGGTTCCCACTCCAGTTGGCACCACGCGGGCAAGTTCGCGAAGAGTGATGTGTTCGTGGTTATCGACGCTTGGAGTTGCTGCTTGTTCAGACATGGCAACTGGAATTACTGCAAGGGAAGCAATCATGGCTGCAAAAGCAAACCCGGTGAGATTGCGCGCATCAAAGTTGAATACCAACAGTTGGCCTGCGCCGTAAGCGCCAACGGTGACCACGTTGTATACGGCAAGCAAACGCCCACGGAATGTATTTGCGGCAAGTCCGTTCAACCACGATTCAGCAACTACGTACAGTCCTGCGTAACAAAACCCGGTGCTGATTCGCATGATGATCCAAATGATTGGCGAGTCATACACACCACTAACGAGCACTGATGCGCTGAGTAGCGAGGCAAGTGCGGCGTACACGCGAATGTGTCCAACTTGTGCAAGTGCGCGAAGCGTGTACCACGAACCAAGCAAAAATCCGGCGTAGTACGCAGTGGTGATTCCACCGCTCACGAGCGTAGGAAGTTGTTTGAGTTCTGCGCGAATACCAACAAGCGTGCTGAATACGCCAGCTGTAACCAGAAGGAGTGAAAGACCCATGAATAATCCCCACGTAGCAAGAAGAATGCCCTTGCGCGTTGGGTTCAATTTGGGCAACAAACGCATGACTTCAGTCAAGCAGGGTTGCTTGCGCCAACGGGGTTTATTTATTGCTGAAGATTGTTTACTGCTTCACGAACTGGCTTCAGAAGTTGTCGCGAAAAAATCGCATACGAAACCATGACGATTGCAGAAATGATGAATGGTCCGCGCAGTCCAAAAATTCTGGCTGAAACTCCACCAAATAGTGCGCCAAATGGAACGATTCCCCATGTGACCGTTCGAGAAACAGCGTTCATTCGCCCGAGCATTCGAGTTGGTGTGATCTGTTGGCGAAGGGTGGTGTTCAGCGCTATCCACCAACCCGACCCAATGCCAAGAATCACATGGCTGATGATCGCCGTGAGTGGATTTGTTGCAAGCGCAAGGCCGACAGTGGCAGCTGCCCATGCCCACAGTGAAACTTCAAGTGTGCGGGTAGTGCCAAGACGCTGAGTGATTTTCTCGAGGAAGAATCTGCTTGCCACAGTTCCTGAAGCTGCGCCAACCGACAGAGCGGTAAATGTTGCCTTGCCGCCACCAAGTAGGTCTTCGTTGTACAACACCAGTAGCGAGTTGGCGGCGAAGTAAAAGAAGTTAACGACAGCGAGAATTTCAGTGAGTCGACGCAGCGAAGTGGTTTCAATCGTGTAGCGAATGCCTTCTTTGATGTCCGCGAGGATTTTCGTCGTCGGTTTTTCAACGGCATGTTCGTTTGGAACTTTTGCAATAAGTGCCGCAGAACCCGCAAATGTTGCAGCGTCTGCAAGAAACGGAAGTGACATAGAGGCGTTGAACATGACGACACCTAGTGGTGGGCCGATGAATTGTGCAGCAACAATTTGTCCACTGGCGAAACGTGCATTTGCTTCAAGGAGGTCTTCTTGTTTCACGATTGCAGGAATAAGCCCCTGCGCAGCGTTTACGTGCAATGTTTCGCAACTGCCCAAAAGGAACGCTGAGGCGTACAGCATCCAAATGTTTACGGTGTCGGTGAGAATTGCAGCTCCAAGAAGCCCAACGATCACAAATCGAATGAGGTCAGCACCAATCATCAACTTGCGACGATCCATGCGGTCGGCAAGTGCTCCGGTGAACAGAGAAAAGACAAGCCACGGCAAACGAGAAGCGATGGTGACTCCAGCAATGAGCACAGGGTCGCGCGTGAGAATTGCGGCAAGCAACGGAAACGCTGTGAGGAACATTCCGTCGCCAGCACTCGACACCATTACTGACAGCCAGACCGATCGAAAACTTCTGCCTATCGAACGACTCGCTGCCATGACTTATGAAACGCTGATGCGAATGAAGTGCGCGCCACGGTGTTCAAACGTTGCAGCAAGTGCAATGGAAAACGCTTCGATGGTGGTGACGTCGACTGCATTCCAGCCAAATCCTCGAGCTATTGCAGAAGGATCGTGCGAAGAAACATCTACGCCCATGCGCGGAGCCTGAACATCATCAAATGATTCACGAATTTGTGCGTAACCGCGGTTGTCCCACAGCACCATCACCATGTTGACACCTTCGTCAATTGCGGCAGCCATTTCGGCAACGGTGAATAACCAGCCACCATCGCCAACAATGGCAAGTACGGGTTTCGTTGAATCTGCAATTGCTGCACCAATTGCCATTGGTAACGCACAACCAAGAGTGCCGAAACCAAACGGAGCAAGCCATGAACGCGGTGTGGTGCAAGCCATAACGGTGTGTGCCGCATATGCAAGTTGTGTGGAGTCGAGAGCAACCGTGGTGCCCTCTGGCATCACTTGTTCCATTGCGTCAAGCCACGGCAGTAAGTCTTGACGCACTCCGGCACGCGCAGACTGGCGTAGGCCTGCTGCACGCACAGATCCGTTATTGGATAATGAAACATTGAGTTCTTGAGCAAGTGTTGTGAGGGTGACGAGCGAATCACCATGTAGAGAGATCTCGGGAATCACTCGACGTTGCATCTGATCTGCATCAAGGTCGATGCGAATCACTTTCCCAGAGAATTGCAATGCGCGACCACCGTTATATAAGTCGGCATCGGAAAGCTCTGATCCTGCAACCAACACCACGTCGGACTGTTCGATTTCGTCTTGAACACTCGGGATAACGAGCGCCGAACCGATGCACAGTGGGTGAGTCGATGAAACAACGCCCTTTGCGTTTCCGGTGAGCACGATGGGTGAGTCAATTGCGGTGGCGATGCGTGCGAGTGCGTCACCAGCGTTGATTGCGCCACCACCAGCAATGATCATTGGGCGTTTTGCACTTGCAAGCAGTTGTGCAGCACGTTGTATGTCTGATGCTTGAGCAACGGGTATGGCGATGGCGGAGGTAACGCGTGTAAATGGCTCTACGAATTGCTCGAGCACATCAGTTGGAATAGCAATGTGCACTGGACGCGGTCGACTTGATGTAAACACTTTCCATGCGCGTTCAATGAGTGCCGGCAGTTGCGCTGCATCGGTAACAGTTTCGCTAAATGCTGTGACGGTGCGAACTACTGCTGATTGATCATCGAGATCATGTAGCGGGCCAAATTTTTTGCCAAGAGCATTTGTTGGAGTTGTGCTTGCAAGAACCAACATGGCGCGCGAGTCGTGGTATGCCTGAGCAATTGGTGTAATCACATTGGTCAGACCGGGCCCCGAGATGAGCGCACACACTCCTGGTTTACCCGTTGCAATTGACCAACCATCGGCCATGAACCCGGCGCCTTGCTCGTGCCGTGGAGCAACTACGCGAACACCTGAACGATGAAGTCCGCGAAACAGTTCGATGTTGTGCACACCTGGAATACCGAAAACGGTGTCTAGTTCATATTCGCGAACGAGCAGATCAATGATTGCCTCACCAACACGAATTTTGTCAGACGAAGCCACGAACTAAATCTAGGCGAGTGCGGCTTCAAATGCCTTTACGCGGTCAACCAAAGCTTTGCGCTCTGCTTCGTTCAAAACTGAATAGGCAGGAATGCACAAGGCATCGGTGAGTTTTTCAGCCTGATCCCAAAGAGCACGAACCTGATCGTCGACAACTGGAGCATCGTCTTCACCCCAGCCAAAATTCTTCGCATCACTAGGTCGCTTCACATAGTGCGCTTGCTTCGATGTGATACCCACAGCACGAATTGCAATGAGGTGTGCTGAGCCGCGGAATTCTCGAAGTGATACAGCAAGTTGCATTGCGCGAGCTGGTGTGTCTTCGGCAAGCGGCATTGACTTGTATGCAGCAAATAACGCAAGGCCATCTGGGTCTGTGGCGTTAAACACTTTTTCCATTGCATCGGTGAATTCGTTAAGGCCTGGCATATTGGTGAGTTTCTCGCGACCTAAGTGTGCAGCAACTTCGTAATGGGCATCACCGATAACGCGTGCAGGGTGCTTTGCCGTGGCAAGGCTCCATGCAGCATTGATAATGACCGGATTGAAGTAACCGAATGCTGCTGCAACGACGCTTCCCTCACAGTCGCCCATACTTCCGCCGCGGCCCGCTACATAGAACTCCATTCCCTTCAGCCCCATTGACTTGCCAACTTCAATGGCATGTGGAGCGAAGTAGAACTTCCAGGAATTGTCGTTGATAATTGGGCAGACGGTTTTAACAAGCTCTTCGTTAGTCATATGCGCAGGTTAGTTGGTTAGCGTTGCGCTCATGTCAGCGCAGATCATGTTCCCTGAAAACCCAGAATTTCCATTAATTCATACACGTCGTTACGAGGTTCGTGCATTCCGAATGGCCGAAGACCGCCTGATGATTCGCGGGGTAGTGGTGGATGAAAAACCGGCTGGCCTGTATTTGAAGGGTGACGAGCAGCCATTGTGGTTGCATCACATGATTGTGGATCTTGAAATTGTGTATCCAACGTTCTTAATTGAAAAGGCATCGGCAACGTTTCATGAGCATCCGCATCTTGAGTGCACCCACATCACCGATCACTACAAAAAGCTTGAGGGAATGTCGATCGCGCGCGGGTTTAATGCGAAAGTGAAGGAACTATTTGCTGGAGCGCGCGGGTGCACGCACATCACTGCGTTGTTGTCGGCGATGGCCCCGGTTGCTATTCAGGCTGGATGGTCAATGCGTGTTGCTGCCTCATCGTCTGAAGAGCCAAATGCTGTTGAAGAAGGCAACTTCGAAGAGCAGCGTCGACGTCAATTTGCAGGAACGATCAACACTTGCCACATGTGGGACGAAAACGGTGCGTTGGCTGCAAAGGTGAAAGAAGGAAACTTCGTTGAGGTTCCGTTGTCAGTGAAAAAACGTCTGACAGAACTTGGTCGCGGCGAAGAAGAGTGGTTGAACCTGAAGTAACTATTTGCTTGCGGTGTGCATCTTTAATTTGGTGATTTGTGAAATTGCAGTGAAGTCAGCATCTTGATGCAATAGCGGAGTGTTTGTACGAATTGCGATAGCAGCAATGAGGCAATCAATTTGGGTTCGCACCGTGATGCCAACTTGTCTGCACGCTCGATAAATGGATGCTGCATTCTGGTAATCAATGGGTTTAGTTTCAATGACTGTGGCGCGTGATAACAACCTCTTTAGATTTTGGGCGTTTACGTCATCGCGTGCGCCAGAGAGAATTTCCATAGTGACCGCATCGCAAATGTGATGACGACGAGTCAGCACATTTCGCATTTCTATGTTCGTATCCGAACCGGTTTTGCGCAGGTATTCGATCCAGGCCGAAGTATCTATTAAAGGCATGGGAAGCGGACCTTGCGCATTTCGGCTAGGTCTCCATCCCATCCAGTTCCTTCCATGGCCAGAGCCTCCTCAAGGGTCATTGGCTCATCGACCAATTGATTGAGTGCGAAGTTGACCGCATCCTTCATTGTGGCTAGCTGATACCGCTTCATTACCTTTCGGCACGCAACTTCATCAATATCTATGTTTGTTCTCGCCATGGACATACCATACACCTCCTATACACATCACTGAAACGATTAATTCACATCTATGTGTGAAGTGAAATATGTAATGAGGACGTTTATTTCCATACAAAAAGGGCGACCCGAGTGGGCCGCCCTTTTCGAATTGATGTGCGGCTAAGCCGCGAGGTTAATTAGCGAGCTAATGACCACAGGCTCTTGCCAAGTGCTGGTCCAATATTCGAATCTGCAGTTGCTGCATATGCGAACAGGAACAATGCGCCACCGGCCATGGAGATGTTCTTCATGAATCCGATCATTTCTGGCTGCTTTGCTTCGCCTTCTGCGTTCCAGAAGTCGTGCATCTTCACTGCCATCGCAACGAGCAATACTGCCAATACGACGGCGCCGAGGTCTGCATAGACACCGAGGATGATGGAAAGTCCACCGAGAACCATGAGGACTCCTGAAAGAAGGTTTGCCAACTTTGGAGCTGGAACCTTCTTGTAAGCGGCGTATCCGGCCATTGCCTCTGCCTTGGTGAGATGGTTGAGTCCGCTAGCTACGAACATGAAGGCAAACAGAATTCTGCCTACGAGCATTACTGCATTCATTGATTTTCTCCTTGTAGATGAAACGCCCCCAGGTCGGAGATCGTTGCGATAGCAACTATAGGCCAAAAGTAGTTGCGAGCGCAACTACTACGGTAAGGTGACATTGTGGCAAACGCGAAGTGGCTAAACGAAGCCGAAATGAAGGCTTGGCGCGGATTCGTTACCACGGCTGCAGAGCTGCACCGGGTGATCGAATCTGACCTTGACCAATTTGGTATTGACACAGGTGACTATCAATTGTTGGCGATGCTGTCAGAAGCCCCCGAGCATCGCATGCAATTGTGCGAGTTGGCAGAAATACTGCGTCTTTCTCGAAGTGGACTTACACGCCGTATGGAAGGCGTCGTGAAAGCGAAGTTCGTTGAACGCGTTTCTGATGAGTCGGATCGTCGAACGGCATATGCCCACCTCACGGATAGGGGGTATACGTTTCTTAAAAAGATTGCACCCGCACATGTGAAGAGTGTGCGAAACCGACTAATTGATCATTTGAGCGAGAATGAAATCAAGGCCTTTGGAACGGCATTCAGCAAAATTAGAAAGAGCCTGAGCACTCCTGATTGAAGTTGCGGTGCTGATAGTTTCAGTGCATGGACATTCGTAAAATTGTTACAACATGTGAAGACATTCAGGCCGAACTTGGCGAACCTACGGGTCGCATCGTTCGCAAAGCAGTAGCAAGTGCGGTTATTGATAATCCGCTTGTGGGAAAGCGTCACAACGACCTCATCATTTTGGAAGCAATGGGCGCCGAAATTTCTGGCTTGCTCGCAGAGCGTGCGCTTGCGGCACTTGGTGTTGATGCAAGTGAAGTAACTGCATATGGCAAAGGCGCAATTGTGGGAACCGCTGGCGAAATTGAACATGCTGCGGCATTGATTCACCCACGTTTTGGTGCGCCAGTGCGCAAGGTGGTCATTAAGGGCGACGACATCATTCCTTCAACAAAAAAGGTTGCCGGTCCTGGAGCATCGCTAACCATTCCAATTACGAACAAAGACGACATCTGGTCATTCAATGAAATGGACTCAATCGAAGTTTGCATCGGCGACGCGCCAATGGCGCATGAAATTGTGGTCAGCGTTGCTTTGGCAGTTGGCGGTCGTCCATTCGCTCGTACCAAGAAGCCATCATGAGTTTCAAAGCAATCATCTTGCTCACTCGCGCAGAAGGTGCAACGCATGAGCAGTTTGCCGATTGGTGGCTAAAGCAGCACGCACCACTGGCAAAGCAATTGCCAAACCTACGTAAAGGCGTATTCAACTTGGTGGAAAACCCGGCGGAAGGCGACCCAGATGGTGTTTCTGAACTGTGGTTTGATACGCCGGCAGATTTCGAAGCCGCCTATGCAAGCGAAATTGGCAAGTCGGTCGTTGCCGATTCGATGTCAAACGTTTCCGGTCGTCGACGCATGTTCGTGGTGGAAAACACCATTCACTCGTAAGTCAATATGAATCGCCTTGGCCTCGTCACTTACGTGGCGCGTGAATATGACGAAGCGATTGGTTTCTTTGTAGGCAAGCTGGGGTTCACCCTTGTTGAAGACACCGACATGGGCGGTGGAAAACGTTGGGTAGTGGTTTCTGCTGGAGAAGGCGCATCGTTACTCATTGCGCGTGCAGACGGCGAACAACAGCTGGCAAGCGTGGGAAATCAAACCGGTGGGCGAGTGGGATTCTTTTTGCAGACCGACAACTTTGATCGCGACTTTGCTGAATGGACTGCTCGTGGAGTGAAATTCCATGAACAACCACGTCGCGAGGTGTATGGAACAGTTGCTGTTTTTGAAGATGTGTATGGCAACACGTGGGACCTCATTCAGCCAGCATGACAACTAAAACGCCACTGTTTGAGCGGTTAACGCCGTGGATATTTGTGGCGCTGTGGAGTACTGGTTTTGTTGTTGCTCGTTACAGCACGCGTAATGCTGGGCCGCTTTCATTTCTTACGGTGCGCATGTTGTGTGCAGCAGTGCTGTTGTATGTGATAGCCAAAGTTGTTAAGGCTCCAAAACTCGCACGGGGTTCGTGGTCAACTTCGGCGATAGTCGGAACGTGCATGCACGCCATTTATTTGGGTGGCGTGTTCTACGCAATTAAGCAAGGACTTCCCTCGGGCCTGAGCGCATTGATTGCGGGGCTTCACCCGGTTGTTACTTCTGTTGCAGGTCGCATCATCTTGAAAGAGAAACTACGACGGAGCCAATGGGTGGGAGTGCTCCTCGGAATTTCTGGTGTGCTTGTGGTTGTAGTGGACAAAGTGCGTGACGGACTTGGTGACGTAACTAAGCCTGCATTAATTGCAATGGTCATTTCTGTTATTGGTATGTCGACTGGAACGTTGGTGCAACGTGCACGCGGAAAAGACATGCCGCTCGTTACTGGAACTGCAGCGCAATATGTTTCTGCAGGCGCGGTGTTACTTGTTGCGTCAAGCTTGTTCGAGAAGTGGGAGTTTCACTTGAACGGTGAACTGTTGCTTGCGCTGCTGTGGTCGGTGTTGGTGCTGTCGCTTTCGGCAGTGATGTTGATGATGTTGCTCATCTCGCGGCATTCGGCAGCACGTGTGAGCAGCTTGTTCTTTCTTACTCCTGCGCTGAGTGCGATTGAAAGTGCCATCTTGTTTGGAGAGCGGCTCAGCCTGCTGGCGTTGGTGGCATTAGTGGTAGCGCTGACCGGGGTATGGCTGACCATGCGAAACCCCGTGGTTGCGCCATCTCCTGAGTCGCTCTTGGCCGACTAGATCCCCAAGGCTTCTAGTCAAAGCCTTGTATTTTGGGGCTCTCGACTTTATGTAATGTAAAGAGCGTCATATATCAGATGTGTATTACTGGGGGATAAGCAATGGCACTAGCAGAACGTTTAGAGCGACTCGGAACCGAGACCGCATTTGCTGTTTCACTTGCTGCGGCCGAATGGGGCGCAAAGGGAAATCGCATTTTTCCATTCCACCTTGGTGACTTAAACATCGCGACTCCACAAAACGTTGTTGATGCAATGAACAGAGCTATCAAAGATGGCAAGACGGGTTATTGCCCAGCTGCAGGAATTCCACAGTTGCGTGAAGCGCTTGCAGAAGATGTCGGTAGTCGCCGCGGATTGAATTTCGCACCAGCCAATGTTGTTGTGCAACCAGGTGGCAAGCCAGTAATTACGAAGTTCATTCAAACGGTGATGAACCCAGGCGAAGAAGTGTTGTATCCAAACCCTGGGTATCCAATTTACGAAAGCCAGATCGAATACTTCGGTGGTGTTGCCAAGTCGTATCGCTACATTCCGTCATCAACCGGATTCAATATTGATCTTGATCACCTGAAGTCGCAGATCACTTCAAAGACCAAAGCAATCATCTATAACGACTTGCAGAACCCAATCGGCGCGGAGTCGACCGATGCAGAGCGCGAAGCAATTGCCGAGATTGCCATTAAGCACAACCTGTGGGTGTTGTCTGACGAAGCATATTTTGAAATGCGTTATTCAGGAACGTCAAAGTCCATTGCATCGCTTCCAGGAATGCTTGAGCGAACTGTCATTTTGTACACGTTCTCAAAGAAGTTCGCGATGACAGGTTGGCGTTTGGGTGCAGCAATTGCTCCAACGGAAATTGCAAACCAGATCGCCAAACTAAACACAAACGACGAGTCATGTACAACGCACTTCGTGCAGTACGGCGGAGTTGAGGGTGTGCGTGGCGATCAGTCATCCATTCCAAAAATGTTGAACACGTTGAAAGAACGTCGCGACATTGCGGTGAATATGTTGAACGCGATGCCCGGAGTAAGTTGCCACTCGCCAGAAGCAGCGTTCTATTTGTTCCCAGATGTAACCGAAGCAATGGAGCGCAAGGGAATTGACGATTTGGCTGTGTTTGCCGAACAAGCTCTGCATGCAACGGGTGTTTCGTTCTGCACGCGTCGCCACTTTGGTCGACCGCAGCCAGGTGAACAGCGCAATTATGTTCGCTTCGCGTTTTCGGGTATTGACAAACAAGAAATTCAAGAAGGCATGGACTTGTTCGGCAATTGGGTTGCTCAATAACCATGGCAAAAGTAGTCATTACGGGCAAGATTCCTGGCGTTGCGGTTGAGCGATTGCGCGCCGAGCACGAAGTCGTTTCGTGGGACGAGCCTGTTGTGATTTCGCGAGACGAGTTGCTGAAGCGGGTAAAAGGCGCAGATGCCATTGTTTCATTGCTTACTGAAAAGGTGGACGCCGAACTGTTGGATGCTGCTGGCCCACAACTGAAAGTGGTGTCAAACGTTGCAGTTGGTTACAACAACATTGATGTTTCTGCCTGTAAAGAACGCAATGTGTTGGTAACGAATACGCCTGGTGTACTTACCGAGGCAACAGCCGACATTGCCATGGCACTCATTTTGATGTCCACGCGTCGCTTGGCAGAAGGTGAGCGAGTGATTCGCAAGCAAGAGCCGTGGCAGTGGGGAATGTTTTACATGCTGGGTTCCGGTATTCAGGGAAGCCAACTTGGCATTGTTGGCATGGGCTTAATTGGTGCTGCAGTAGCACGCCGCGCAAAAGCGTTCGGCATGACCATTGCGTACACAAAGCGAACTCCGCTCGATGTCGCAACTGCTAAAGAACTTGATGCCAAGCACATGTCAATGGACGAGCTGTTGGCAACGAGCGATGTCGTTTCTCTGCACTGCCCGTACTCGCCAGAGACACATCACCTTATGAACGCCGAAACCATCGGCAAAATGAAGAAGTCTGCTTACCTCATTAACACCGCACGTGGTCCAGTTGTTGATGAGGCCGCATTGGCTAATGCCCTGCAGAGCAATGTAATTGCAGGCGCTGGT
>Ga0209597_1001274_pt1 | contig 16567 bp, 13 predicted proteins | sample M_140625_MF_Meta_FD_187316 | JGI IMG/M metagenome (GOLD analysis project Ga0209597, IMG submission 187316) | Freshwater microbial communities from Lake Montjoie, Canada to study carbon cycling - M_140625_MF_MetaG (SPAdes) (version 2) | ecosystem: Environmental > Aquatic > Freshwater > Lake... | reverse complement strand
AGAAACACCAGCTAAGGTCCCACCAAAAGACCCAAATGCGGTTCTTACAGCTGATACAATATATACTTCTTTCATGATTTTTTTAATTAAAAACAGCGCTAAATTACTAATTAATTAAAAGATAAGTAGTTAATTTTTATAAATATAAAAAACACTTTATTTATTAACTTTACCCAAATAAAAATGAACGGAATTGTTATTAAATCTTCTGGAAGTAGGTGTTTTGTTAAATCGCAAGATATTATTTATGACTGCGTTTTAAAAGGAAAAATAAGATTAGAAGGAAGGAAAACGACTAATCCGATTGCGGTAGGAGACCTTGTAGATTTTGACTTAGAAGAAAATGGGGAAGCTTGTATAAAAAAAATTCACCCAAGAAGAAATTATATTATACGTAAATCTATAAATTTAAGTAAGCAATCTCAAATCATTGCTAGTAATTTAGATCAAGCGGTGTTAATTGTGACTTTAGTTTTTCCACGAACTAGTTTAGGCTTTATCGATCGATTTTTAATAACGGCAGAAGCCTATCAAATTCCTGCAAAACTTATTTTTAATAAGTGCGATTTGTTAAGCGTTGAAATGAAAGAAATTCAAACAAACATCATTAACTTATATTCTCAAATTGGATATGAGTGTTTCGAAGTGAGTAGTTACGATAAGGCCCAAGTTAATGCCTTAACAACAGTATTTAAGAATAAAACTACCTTAATTGCTGGGCATTCGGGTGTAGGAAAATCGACTTTCGTTAATGCCTTAGAACCTAATTTAAATATTAAAACTGGTGAAATTTCTTCAGCTCATGCAAAAGGAAAACATACAACTACTTTTGCAGAACTACATCAATTATCTTTTGGAGGTAGCATTATTGATTCGCCTGGCATTAAAGAATTAGGGTTAGTGGATATGAAAAAAGAAGAAGTTGGGCATTATTTTCCTGAAATTAGATCTCGAATCAATAATTGTAAATTCAACAACTGCATTCATGTTAATGAGCCAAAATGTGAAATTATTAATGCTGTAGAAAAAGGAGAGATTAGTAACGAACGCTATGTAAGTTATTTAGGGATTTTAAATGGTGAAGAAATGGTTTGGAAAGAATGGGAAATAAAATAAAGTATTGAATTTGTTTTAAAACAAAAATCCCCGATAATTTATCGGGGATTTTTTATTGATTATGAGTTGATTAAATTACTATTCTTTAATGACACTACTTCTATAAACAGATTGGTTATTTTCAATTACATTGATAAAATAAATTCCTTTATCAATGGCGTTCAGATTAATTTGATTCATCAATTCTGCTTTTTGTGTTTTTATAATCTGCCCTAATACATTTGTAATTGTTATGTTACTATTGTTTATGTTAGTCAATTCAATAGTAAACTCTCCGTTATTTGGATTAGGATAAACCTTGATGCTAGTTTTCGAAGCGATTGCTTTAATATTTGTACACTCAAATACTATTATTTGCAAGGTATTTCTTCCAACACAACTGTTAGTTCCACTACCACTCGCTGAATAAGTTGTGCTTACACTTGGCGAAACAGCAATACTATTGGTATTGATTCCTCCCGACCAAGTATATGTATTTGCGCCATTAGCGGTTAAGGTAACTCCTTCTCCTACACAAATAGTCGTTGCAGTTGAAGCAATACTTATAATTGGCACTGGATTAACAAAGATTGAATCAATTTCGGATAATCCTACACAACCATTGGTATCTGTTCCTACTGCTGAATAAGTGCTTGTTGTTGTTGGAGTTATAACAATGCTTGTTGTTGTTGCATTGTTATTCCACACATACGTATTTGCTCCATTGGCAACTAAAGAAATAGAGTCTCCTAAACAAACTAGACTTGGCCCACTAATGCTTACCAATGGTAAAGCATAAACAGTTACTGTTTGTGTTGTTGCATTTAAACAACCTGTGCTATAACTTCCTACTACTGAATAAACACTTGTTGCGCTTGGGCTAAATACTACCGAAGCACTAGTTGAACCTGAACTCCAAGTATAAGTTGTTGCACCGTTTACTGTTAAACTAGTTGAACCGCCTGCGCAAATTGCATTGGTACCTGTAATGGTTACCGTTGGGTTAGGGTTTACGCTAATGGTTTTAATCGCAGTGTTAGAACAAGTTCCACTTGCGCCAATTAAACTAAAGGTTGTTGTGGTAGTTAAGGTTGGTGCTACTGTTGCAGTGGTAGCGCCGGTATTCCAAGTATACGTTACACCGCCTAAGCCAGATAAATTAGCCGCTTGACCATAACATATTGTTGTTGGTCCTGCGATACTTACCGATAAGGACAATTGAACGGTTACTAACTGCGTTGTGAATGATAAACAGCCCTGTGGTGTTGATCCTGTTAAAGTATAAGTGGTGTTCGCAGTTGGTGTTGTTATTATTGAAGCGCTGTTTGATCCTGTACTCCATGTATAAGTTGTTGCGCCATTTGCTGTTAAACTTGCGTTTTGACCAGTACATATTCCTGATGCTCCTGAAATACTTACCGTTGGGTTTGGATTAACCGTTAAGTTACTGGTTGCAAATGATTGTGATCTACATCCTGTTATGGTATTTGTTCCTATTACCGTATACGTAGTATTAATAGATGGACTTACTACCGCATTAGCACCTTGTATGGTATAGGTATTTGCTCCGTTTGGATTAATGGTGAAGTTTTGTCCTGCACAAATTGCGCCTGAGTTTACGGTAATGGTTGGATTAACATTTACGATTAAGCTACTGGTTGCAACCGCTTGTGATACGCATCCTGCCGTACTTGTTCCTGCTACTGTAAAAATAGCATTGCTGGGTGGACTTACCACTGCATTACCGCCTTGTATAGTATAAGTGTTTGCTCCATTTGGATTAATTGTAAAGCTCTGCCCTGCACAAATGGTTCCGTTGTTTACCGTGATGATTGGGTTTTGATTAACGATTAAGCTACTTATCGCAACCGCTTGTGATACACAGCCTGCCGTGCTTGTTCCTGCTACTGTAAAAATAGCATTGCTCGGTGGACTTACCACTGCGTTAGCGCCTTGTATGGTATAGGTATTTGCTCCGCTTGGATTAATCGTGAAGTTTTGTCCTACACAAATCGTTCCGTTGTTTACCGTAATGGTTGGGTTGGGATTAACGATTAAGCTACTTGTTGCAACCGCTTGTGATACGCATCCTGCAGCACTTGTTCCTGATACTGTAAAAATAGCATTGCTCGGCGGACTTACCACCGGATTTCCGCCTTGAATAGTATAAGTATTTGCTCCGTTTGGATTAATGGTGAAGCTTTGTCCTGCACAAATGGTTCCGTTGTTTACCGTGATGATTGGGTTCGGATTAACGATTAAGCTACTGATTGCAACCGCTTGTGATACACATCCTGCACCACTTGTTCCTGCAACTGTATAAGAAGTGTTTCCTGCTGGACTAACCACTGCATTACCTCCTTGTATGGTATAAGTATTTGCTCCGTTTGGATTGATGGTGAAGTTTTGTCCTGCGCAAATTGCGCCTGAGTTTACCGTGATTATTGGATTAGGATTAACAGTAAAAATTACAGCAGTTCTTGAAGCAGAAACGCAACCAATATTTGGATAAAAAATTCTCACTAATCCATCAGCTGCATTTCCATTCATTGTTCCACCACTTGGATTAGGCATAGAAGCGCTACCAGCAATAGTTGTCCCATTAGACACACCAGCAATGTATGAAGATCCTCCACCGCCACCATTATCGCCACTTCCTGCACTACCACCATACCAACCACCGCCGCCGCCGCCGCCATCTCCTGTGTGATTTCCACCTTGTCCTATAGCTCCATTCCCGTTTCCACCCGTTCCTCCTGCATTTTGAGACCCACCGCTTGCTGGCGTACCAACAAACCCGTCACCAGTTAAACCTCCACCAGCACCAGCATTAACACCATTACCAGCTCCGCCGCCGCCACCTGCAACTAAAATTCTATTGGCTAAGGCTGTTCCGCCAAAGCGAACATCAGAAGCTCCTCCACCCCCACCGGAACATCCAGAAGGACCAGCATTACCTCCGCCATTCCAACCTCCACCAGTTCCACTACCACAATTTCCTCCGAGTCCTCCTACACTAATAGCAACGGTTTGTCCGGCGTTTAATGCAAAGACGCCTGCTGCATAACCACCATTAGCGCCTGTTAAACCATCATTACCACCTTTACCGCCCCATGCCTGAAACGTGTAGTTGCCTGTAACACTTGCAGTAAAAACCTGAGAATTACCAGTATAATTAAGTGTTAATGAATTTGAGCTAATAGTAAATGCCTCAGCATAGAAAGTTGAAGTTGAAACTGCATTCACATTCAAATTGCTACCTGTTGGTACACTACCTATAGGAGAGCCTCCTACAGCTACAGTAAACCAAGCTATTGAGGATCCTGCACTTGATGATGCATTTAAATTTGTAGTTCCACCTGGAGCGCACAGTTGGTTTGGAGAAACTGTGACTAAAGAAGGAGTGTTGCATTGAGCAAGTGTTTTGTTTGTTAAGGCCAATAAGATTAACAAACTTAGACAACCGAATACTTTGTTTTTTAACATATTTTTATTTTTTATATATTTAATTAAGTGCCTATTTTTTCTTTTTTTTTGTTGTATACTAATTCATTACCATAAATTTAAAATAAGTAAAAAAAATATTCGAAACCATGTAATTTTTATCGTCGCAAACTAAATCAAAGTATTAAAATTCTGTTTTAAGGTGTTGTTTAATTTTGCTCTGCGAATTAATAAAAAATAAGTGTTTTAAATATTATTCCAATATTATTAAATTTTAAAATTTTAAGGCGTAAAACTAATTAATAAATTTATTTGAATAACATATTATCGGTATACAGCTTGTTTTATCGGTAGAAAACTCAAAATGGAGGAGTTTTAAAAAATTTCGTTTTAAAAAATAAATGGACGGACTGAATTAAAATAAAAATAGTAGTGTTTTTATGAATTACAAATTCAACACCTAATTTGTTTGTGAAAACTAGGTTATTGATTTCTTAGTATATTTACATTAATTTAAATAGATGCTATGAGTGATAAACAAAGAACAATAAAACAAGCTGTTTCTATTTCTGGTGTTGGACTTCATACGGGTGAAAAAGTAACCCTTACATTTAACCCTGCACCCGAAAACCATTGGTATAAATTTCAGCGCGTTGACTTAGACAATAAACCTACTATTGACGCCGATGCGGATTTAGTAGTAGATACTTCGCGAGGAACCACCTTAGAACAAAATGGCGCAAGAGTTCATACAACAGAGCATGTTTTAGCCGCATTAGTTGGCCTTAAAATTGATAATTGCTTAATTCAAGTTACAGGTCCCGAAATGCCAATTATGGATGGAAGTTCTATTAAATTTATGGAATTATTAGAACAAGCAGGCATTGTTGAACAAACTGCAGAGCGAGACTATTTTGTATTAACTCAAAATTTATCCTACGAAGATTCTGTTAAAAAAGTTGAAATGCTTGCAGTACCTCAAGATGATTTTAGGGTAACCGTAATGGTGGATTATGGTAGTGAAGTTTTAGGTACACAACATGCATCCATGTATAAAATAGATGATTTTAAAACAGAAATTGCACCTTGCCGAACCTTTGTTTTTTTAAGAGAATTAGAAGCTTTACTGGCAAATAACTTAATAAAAGGAGGAGATTTAGATAATGCCATTGTTTTAGTGGATAGCGATTTGCCGGAAGAAAAGCTAGATCATCTTCGTAAAGTATTTAATAAACCAAATGTGCAAGTTAAAGGAAGAGGTGTTTTAAACAATACAAAACTACATTTTTATAACGAGCCTGCTCGCCATAAATTATTAGATATTGTTGGCGATTTGGCGCTCATAGGCAAGCCTTTAAAAATCCATGTATTAGCCGCTCGTCCGGGACACGCAGGTAACATTGATTTTGCAAAAAAAATCAAACAAATGATTCGGGAAGATTCAATGAAAAAAAAGAAAAATAGTTATGTTCCTTATGATTTAAATAAAACTCCCCTTTACGATATTAACCAAATACAAAAAATAATTCCACACCGGCAACCATTTTTATTTGTAGATAAAATTATGGAAATTACCGAAGAAGGCATTGTTGGGGTTAAAAACGTGAGTATGAACGAGGAGTTTTTTAAAGGACATTTTCCAGGTGCACCAGTTTTTCCTGGAGTTTTGCAAATTGAAGCCATGGCTCAAGTGGGAGGTATTTTTTCATTAAGTAAGGTGCCAGATCCAGAGAATTACCTTACTTTTTTTATGAGCCTAGATAAAGTAAAGTTTAAAAATAAAGTAATACCCGGCGATACCATCGTGTTTAAATTATTTCTAATTACCCCTATTCGCAGAGGCATTGTGCATATGAAAGGAGAAGCTTTTGTTAGAGAAAAATTAGTAATGGAAGCCGAAATGATGGCTTTATTATCAAAAGTTAAATAAAAGAATTAAAATAACTTTGCAGAAATAAAATAGTAATGATTTCAAATCTCGCAAACATTAGCTCAAAAGCTAATATTGGTAAAAATGTTACCATTGATGCATTCGCAAGTATTCACCAAGATGTAGAGATTGGTGATAATTGCCACATCCATTCTAATGCAGTTATTTACCCAGATACTATTATTGGTAAAGATTGTAAAATTTTTCCAGGTGCAGTTATCGGAATTGTTAATCAAGATTTAAAGTACAATGGCGAAAAATCAAATACTGTTATTGGAAATAATACAACTATAAGAGAGTATGCCACTATTCATAAAGGCACTGCCGATAAAATGACAACAAAAGTTGGAAACAACTGTCTAATTATGTGTTATACTCACGTAGGACATGACTGTGCAATTGGTAATAACGTAATTATCGCAAACAATGGTAGCCTTGCTGGGCATATTACCGTTCAAGATTTTGTAATTATCGAAGGCGTTGTATCTGCCCAACAATTTGTAACAATAGGAGCACATTCTTTTGTGGCCGGAGCGTCTTTAGTTAGAAAAAGTATTCCACCTTATATCAGGGTTGCAAGAGAGCCCTTACAATTTATTGGTGTAAATACAATCGGATTAAGTCGCAGAGGATTTGATAAAGAAATAATAAAACAAATTGAAGATATTTATAGAATTATTTTTGTGAGAGGGCATAATATTAGCAATGCCATAGAAGTAGTTGAAAACGAAATTCCTGATTCTACTTATCGCAACGAAATTTTAGATTTTATTAAAAATCAAAAAGAAGGCATAGTAAAAGGTATTTAATAATTTAAAAATAAATATAATTCAAAAAAATTGCTATCACTTCAATTAAATAATTTAGGTAAAAAATTTAATAAAGAATGGGTTTTTCGAAATCTTAATTTTACCATTATTGCTAATCAAAAATTAGTTATTTTAGGCGGTAATGGCTCTGGAAAATCTACCTTGCTTCAAATTATTTCGGGTTTTCTAACTCAGAATGAAGGAGAGATCGACTACAGCCTGATTAATAATAAAATAGAGTCGCAAGAGCTTAAAAATTACATATCATTTGCCTCGCCATATTTTCAATTAATAGAGGAATTTACATTACAAGAAATTTTAGAACATTGTTTAATCTTTAAGCCTTATGTGAATAATTTTTCGGCTAAACAAATTATTGATTTAATAGAACTAGGAGGAGCAAAAAACAAACTCGTTAAACAATTTAGTAGTGGAATGAAACAACGTTTAAAATTAGGATTAGCAATTTTAAGCGATACTCCTTTATTACTTTTAGATGAACCGCTTTCTAATTTAGATAAAAAGTCAATCACTTGGTATCAAGAACTTGTTGTAAATCATTGTAAAGAACGCACAGTAATTGTTTGTTCGAATGCCATTGACGATGAATTTAATTTCTGTAATGCTGAATTAAATGTAATGGATTATAAAAAATAACACGTTTATTTTTAAAAGTTTATTTTATTTCAAAATAAATAAGCATATTTATATCGATTGAATAGCGCAATAAAAATATTATTTTACCCCATTTCGATTATTTACGGCTTAATTATTTTTTTAAGAAACCGTTTATACGATTGGAAATTTCTAAAAGAAAATTATTTTGATATTCATACCATTGGCGTTGGAAATTTATCTGTAGGCGGTGCCGGAAAAACCCCTTTAGTTGAATATTTAATTCAATTACTTTTAAAAGAAGACTCTCGCATCGCAACATTGAGCAGGGGGTACAAAAGAAAAACAAAAGGGTTTGTTTTGGCAACAGATGTATCAACAGCCCAAGAAATTGGCGACGAACCATTATTATATAAATCAAAATACCCTGTTCAAGTTGCGGTTGATAATAATCGCGTATCAGGAATAAAAAAATTAATAGCCTTAGAAAAAAAATCTCCAAGATATATTTTATTAGATGATGTTTTTCAGCATCGTGCAATAAAATGTGGATTAACTATTGTAGTAAGTGATTTTAATAATTTATATTTTAATGACATGATGCTGCCATCTGGCACTTTAAGAGAATATAAATCTGAAATCATAAGAGCAGATGTAATTATAATAAGTAAAATTCCAGATAAAATAACGGCTATTGAATTAAGAAATTTATTAAAAGACGTTAATCCAAAAGCGTATCAGCAAGTGTTTTTTAGTTATTTAAAATATGGCGAACTTTATTCTATAAGTAATTCAACTGAAAAAATTGATACGCTAAATGACTTATATCGTTTTAGAATTATTTGCTTTTCGGGCATTGCAAATTCAAACCTGATGGTTAATTATCTAAAAGAATATAGTGCAGAAGTTCGGCATTTAAATTTTAGTGATCATCATGAATATTCTATAAAAGATTTAGAAGATATTGAAAGTTATTATAATAGCTTTAAAGGCGGAAATAAAATTATTGTTACAACCGAAAAAGATTTAATGAGATTAAAAAATTCAGCTCTTTGGTCAATAGCTGAAAGAATGACTATTTACATTCTCCCTGTAGAAGTATCATTTAGAGATAAAGAAAATGAATTTAACGAATTGATTTTAAAATATGTTAGAACAAATAGATTTCACCACCAAAAATATTCTTAATAAAACTAATCATTTTAAGCCTCAAGTAGGAATTATTTTAGGAACTGGTTTAGGAAAATTAGTTAATGAAATAAAAATTGAACACGAAATTTCCTATCAAGAAATTCCAAATTTCCCTATTAGTACAGTACAAGGCCATAATGGTAAATTAATTTTTGGCGAACTCAACGAAAAAAAGGTAATGGTATTACAAGGGCGCTTTCATTTTTACGAAGGTTATACCATGCAACAAGTAACGTTTCCAGTTAGGATAATGAAAGCAATGGGCGTAAAAACCCTTTGTGTAAGTAATGCTTGTGGCGGCATGAATCCTTCTTTTGAAGTAGGAGAGTTAATGATTATTAAAGACCATATTAATTTGTTTCCCACCAATCCGTTAATAGGAAAAAATTTTTCTGAATTAGGGCCGCGTTTTCCTGACATGAGCTCTGCTTATAAAAAAGAATATATAGTTTTGGCTAAACAAATTGCTAAAGAAAATAATATAAAATTAAGTGAGGGAGTTTACGCTGGCTTAACGGGCCCATGTTTTGAAACCCCAGCCGAATACAAATATTTATGGCGCTTAGGAGCCGATGTTGTAGGAATGAGTACAGTGCCTGAGGTTATTGTAGCCAAACATTCAGGTATTGATGTTTTTGGAATTAGTATTGTTACCGATTTAGGAATAGAAGGAAGCGTTCAAACAGTCACTCATGAAGAAGTTCAGCATATTGCTAATTTGCAAGAACCTAAAATGACTTTAATTTTAAAAGAATTAATTAAAAGAATTTAATTTTTAATTGGCCGACCTCTCCTTAAAGGATATTGCTCTTATATATCTTTATACCGAATTAGTTTTTTCTTTTCTTCATCCCATAACTTAAATTTAAGATGGGTAAATGTTTTTTCTATAGGAATAGGATTTATATTAATTAAATCAACAATTGCATTATGAGCCTCTTCCAAATTGTAATTAGGAATATTCATATTTAGATGATGGACATGATGAAATCCAATATTAGCAGTAATCCATTGAAGTAGTTTTGGCATTTTCCAAAAAGAGCTGCCTTTAAGTGAAGCTTCCTCAAAACTCCATTCTTTATCGTTTGCCCAATATGTTTCTTCGTATTGATGTTGTATATAGAAAATCCAACCTCCTAAAGAAAATGCCAATAACAGAGGGGGAATATAGATAAATAACAATTTTGATAAAGGAATAAATAAAGTAACTAATAAAATTAACAATACATAAAGTAGGTCGTGAAATAAAACCGTTTTTTTTGCAATCTTGTTTAATTTTTTATGTGGAATTCTAAAAAGAATAAAAAATATGAAATTCGGAATTATAAACAGCCACATAAAATGCGATCGATATATTTTATAGAATAATTTTTCGTACCATTTACTTTCGATATATTCTTTAACGGTCATGGTCCATAAATCAGGATTTTTGTCTCTTTTATCCAGATTTCCTGCTGATGCATGATGTATGATATGAATGTATTTCCACATACCAAAAGGAACCAACAAAAAGAATCCGAGGATGTTACCCAAATATTCGTTAGCCTTATTGTTCTTAAAAAAAGTTCTATGTCCGCAATCGTGCATAAACATAAACAGCCTTGACATATATGAAGCAATTATCGGGGCAAAAAAAAGGCAGAGCCATTTATTGTAATCATAAACAAAAAAGCATCCGATAAATAATAATATGAATGGAATGGCGGTTATTAAGATCTGTCGTATTGCCATATTTTCGTCCTTTTTTTGGAATGACCTTAATCTTGACTGTATCTTTTTATAGTGTTCTTCCATATTTTTAATATTCTAAAAGAAGAGCTCCGATTGAAAATCCTGCTCCTGTTCCGATTAATAAAATTTTATCGCCTCTTTTAATTTTTTTATTTGTAATAGCCTCATGAAGAGCTAATGGTATGGATGCTGATAACATATTGCCTCTGCTCTCTAAATTTATGAATACTTTATCATCCCTTAAATCAAATGTTTTTTTAAAAAAATTTAATGCGACTCTGCTGGCTTGGTGGGGTATAATTAAATCCAATTCCTGTATTTTAATTGGTAACTTATCAAAAAAAGCAGTTCCGAATGCTTTTAAATGTTCAATAGCAAGTTTAATCAATTTTTTTCCATCCATTTTAAATGCATAATATTCTGAGGATTGATTTAAAGCGGAAGGGAAGGTGCTGCCCCCGCTATTAACAATTGCAAACTTACTTCCTAAAGGATATGTTTTAGTATCGGCAGCAATTACACAGGACGTTTCATTATTTTTCGGAAGACCGAAAATAAAAGCAACAGCTCCATCGCCAAATAAAGTTTGTGTTTCCCAATCATTCGGGTCGAGATTTTTTGAAACAACTTCACTACATACAATCGCAATTTTTTTATACCTGTCTCCATCCAGCATATAGCTGATTGTATCAAAGGAAGTGATAAATCCGAGACAAGTAGAATCTATATCAAAGCTTGGTATTGTATCATCAAATTTCCCCATTTCATTTTGTATCAAGCAGGAATTATGAGGTATAGGGTGATCGAAGCTTCCCGAAGCACTAATTATCAGGTCAAGTTCGTTATAATCGATGCCTGCATATTTTAAGGCTGATTCCAATGCTCTTGCTCCCATATAAGCCCCTGTTTCCGATGTTATATAGTGCCTCTGCTTCACACCTGAATATTTTTCAGACCATCCTTTCGGAATATTGAATTTTTTTTCTAAGTTCTCTGATTCTATTATATTATCAGGAAGATAAGTGCCACTTCCTATTATTTTTATTTTTTTCATCATGTTGGGATTTTAAAGGTAGCAGCTCTTTTTATTCGTCTTAGTTTTTGGCTATTTAATTTTGGAAATTCAAGACTGAAATTGAATTTTATTTTATGTATATTATTATTAGTCAGTAATTCATTTAAATTAGATTTGATATTTTCTACGGCATTATCTTCATAAGTATTTATATATATATTTATTTCATCAAGGCTTATCTGCTCTGCTATATAGCCTCTTATTTTTTCGTTCGCAAGAATAATAGCTCGTCTTATAAAATCGGGAAATATTGAAATTAGTTTCCCTTCTTCGTTTAAAAAATAAAACATATCATCAGATCTACCTTCAATACTTCCAATCGCAGTATAAATAGATCCGCATGGACACTTGATCTGAGGTTCTATAATTATATCATTAAGCTCATATCTAATGATGGGTTGTGTAAATCTTGAAAAATCGGTTATGATCGGGTGATATCTTTGATGTTCTTTATCTATGTATTTTTTTTCAATTTTTATATAATCTTCATGAAAATGCAATGTGCCAAATGAACAAGTACTTGCTAAAAAACCTTCAGTACATTGGTATACTTGATGAATGGTTTGTTCGAAAATTTCAGTTAAATATTTTTTGTCATTTTCTTCCAGTACTTCAGCTACCGATATTATTTTTTCAAATTTAATTTTTATTTTACGATTTTCTATCGCATTAGCAATTAATAATAGCATCGATGGTTGTGCAACCAATATATCAGGTTTTATTTTAAATAGTTGCTCAAAATTTTTTTCCGAATCATTGAGTAAATCAAAAAAATGAAATTGTAATAATGAAGACTTTACAGATTCGTATAGATTACTGTTAGCGCGAAGAAAAAAAGCGATTTTTCTTTTTTTTAGCTTAAACGTAAGCACCTTATCTAATACAGCTGCAACCCATTGAGCCCTTTCATTTTTAGAAATTAAAAAAATGCCTCTGTTACCACTTGTACCGGATGATAAACCAACTGTGATGTTATTGATAGTGGGCGAAAAAGACCTTGAATTTTCAGCTTTTACAGCGATATCAAATGCGTTTTCCTTCGTTATGCAAACGGTATTTATAGTATTAAAATTAGCCATAAATAGTTCCTTGTTTATCAGAGGGAAATTTCTCCAACTCGCATATTGATTAATATAAAATCTATAATAAGATGATTTATTTTTAATATTTCTTAAGTGGTTATTTATTTTTTCATTCTGATAACTCTCTAGTTCAGCTTCGGTTTTAAACCGAACGAAATAGTGGTATTTTAAATAGTAAAAGAGAATTTTAATTTTAAACAACATTTTAATATTCTTTAATGAATTTAGAAAACACTTCAGGGCAATGACAAGGAATTATGAGCGTATTCGGATTTTGTTTATGATATTGTTGAACCTTGTTTAATGTATTCACATAATCACTCCAACTATCAATAAATACTCGAATAATTTTTGAAGGTAAAATGTTTTGTTTGATGGCCTTTGTATGCCAAGCCGAATCAGCAATTAGAAATGTTTTATGAGGAGCTGTATTTATTAAAACACCTAATTGTCCCCTGGCATGCCCAGGCAACCTTAATCCTAAAACACTTTTGTCCTCAAAAATATCAAATGCTTCTCCAAAGATATCGTCCTTTATTATAGAACAATTATCTATAAATACTGTCCTGTTTGCGATGTCTTCAGGTATTAATTTTTTTAAAATACCTTTTTTCACTGCTTTCCATCCTAAAAGAGTTTGCGCTTCTTTATACCCATTTTTAAAACAAATAAATTTGGCATTTGGAAAATCCTTTAATCCTCCGATATGATCGGCATGAAAATGAGATATTATTATATATTTTATATCGTTCGCATTAATTCCTAATTGTTTTAGTTTATTAATTGCATGTTGTTCTTCAGTGATAAAAACGGGTGTTATATATTTATAGAATGCATCCGGTAATTTTTTAGTTACCTCAAAAAAACGGGTGGTGTACCCGGTGTCAAATAAAACAAAGCCGATAGTAGGATGTTTTAATAAGGCATAGGTAGCAGCGAATTTTATCGCTTTATAAGCCCCATTATTAAGGGATATTCTTTCATGTGAAGTACAGTAACCGGATGATAATAATTTAATTTCCATTTTAAATTAGTTAATTATTTTGTTGCCACCATTTTACAAACTCTGCAATAGCCTCGTCATTCGATTGAATTGGATTGTACCCCAAATTTATTTTAGCTTTTTCTATACTCATAGTCATCGATTTGGCCATTACACCAACACCATATCTTGTTAATACTGGTTCTGTATTGTTTTTTTTTGCTTTTGCAATCCACTCTAAATAATATGCCAGTGTATATGCAATAGAATATGGTATTTTTTTTTGAGGAGGATAAAAATTCATTTTTTGTAAAAGGGAATTAATCATGTCCCATAGAACAACTGGATTCCCGTTCGTTATATTATATGCATGGCCTAAGGCACTTTTGGGAGCGACAAAAGAAAGTTCAATAGCATCTATTAAATTAGATACCGATGTTAGGTCTGCTATATTTTTACCATTACCTATAATTCTTAATTTATTTTCTTTATAAGCTTTAAGTAGTCGAGGCATAATGGTCGTATCTCCTGCACCAACAATGGCACGGGGCCTTAAAATAATAACTTCCAAACCATTTTTGCCTGCTTCTATTACTTTTTGTTCCGCAATATATTTGGTAATGGCATAATCATTTACCATTATATCAGGTAATGTTTCTTCCTCTGTAATATTTAAGCGATCATTAAAATTGAAATAAATACTGGGAGTAGAAATATGAATTAACCGTTGAACTTTGTTTGTATAACATGCATCAATTATATTTTCTGTCGTTTTTATGTTTGCATTATAAAAGTCTTCATATTTCCCCCATGGCGAAGAAAGGGCTGCGCAATGAACAACAATATCACAATTCTGAATAGTGGAAAGTGCCAATTCTTTATTACACAAGTCACCATAAAACACGTTTGCATTTTTAGTTGTAAGCCAATCAATACTATTCGGTCTTCTTGCATTAGCGGAAATGTTATAGGCTACATTATCTGTCAATCTTTCCGCTAATTTACTGCCTAAAAAACCTCCGGCACCGGTGATATAAATATTTTTTTTTGTCATTTGATTTTATTTTTAAAACCGACATAATTAGCAAGGAAAGTTTTTTTAACGATATAATGATAAGTCGCAATGCAAAATGCAAATGAGACTGATAAAGAGATAATATACTTTATGATAATATTTATTTCTATTTGATAAAGTATCATGTGCATAAGCATAACTGAAGGTACGAATAATAAGTATGTCCAATAAGAACTTTCATACAATAATTTGAATGTTTGGTTAGTATAATTATATTTTGAATGAAATAATCCAATCAGAGTATATAAAGCAAATACCGTTAATAAACTATGTGATACAATGCCTGTAAATTTAATCACCGGGTAAAACCAATATTCGGTGTGTGTGTAATAATATTGGCATGAAATGGCTATGATCATTAAACAAACACTAAGAATGCCATTTTTTTTCCATTGTTTTTTTAAAGAGTCGACAAATTTATCGGCATTAATTAAAATAGTTCCAAGCATAAAAAAGATGAAATAATGAATAAAAGAGGGCAATTCAACAATAAATGATAGCGGATTATCTACGAACCAACGTCTCATAAAAAACATACAGGTAGATGTGAGTACTGCAATTATTATTAGAACCCAGTAGGGATTATAGTTGTTTAAATCTATTTTTTTAGTAAAGGAAAATGCTTTTTCAATGATAATAAAGCATACGTAAAACAGTATTAAATAATATAAAAACCAAAGATGAACAATAGGGATATGATTAGAGAAAATTAAATTTTTAGTATTATTTATAATTAAGTCAATATTTTGAGCGAAATCAAGAATGGTATGAATATGCAATTCCGCTATTGAAAAATAACATATAATTAATGGCATTAAAATTAGTACTCCTATAATAAATGGAATGAAAACCCTTTTCATTCTATTGTTAAAATAATCCATTAATGATAACTTATAATATTGGCGAACAGATGCATATCCTGCAAGAATAAAAAACAATTCCATTATGAAAGAATGGATATTAAAAATTAATACGTCAAAAAAAAGTAATCCCGGAGTTTCGTTTACAGGCCAGAAATTTTTAGTTACAATGTATGGTACCGATGCATGCAATAAGCATCTTAACACACTAGACATCCATTTTAAATTATTAATTGCATTGTAATTAGGATTCAATTTTTATTGGTTTTATTTACTTTTACTGTCATAAAATATTTTTGGCGGTTCTCGTGTCTTTCCGCGTGCAATTGTCATTTTTGAAACTTGCTCATAATTAGTATATATGCGATAAAAACCTTCGCATATACAACCAATTTTGGATAGATTGGCGAAGCATTGTTTCGGATATCTAATTTATATTTTATTTAGATAATAACAAGCTTGGTTATTATATATCTAACTAATCTTAATAATTTAATAGAAAAATTTTGTACCTGATAGTTTAAAAATAAATAAACCCCCAGTAAAACTGAGGGCTTGTGATTTTTATTTGTGACTCCGAAGGGATTCGAACCCCCAACCGTCAGAACCGGAATCTGACATTCTATCCAATTGAACTACGGAGCCAATTAACATCAAATATACCATCATAATTTTCAA
>Ga0209597_1001271_pt1 | contig 16588 bp, 15 predicted proteins | sample M_140625_MF_Meta_FD_187316 | JGI IMG/M metagenome (GOLD analysis project Ga0209597, IMG submission 187316) | Freshwater microbial communities from Lake Montjoie, Canada to study carbon cycling - M_140625_MF_MetaG (SPAdes) (version 2) | ecosystem: Environmental > Aquatic > Freshwater > Lake... | reverse complement strand
TTCGCCAAACACGGAGATAAAGTCTATATGGAAGTTAGAAATGCTGGTGAAATTGTGATTTCGTTTGCTGAACTACAAAAAAACAAGTATTGGAAATACTACTATGACCTTTCGCTTATACTGGCGAATGACAAGCATAAACTGATAAAGAACAAAGCGTTCAACGTGTTTAACACGTTATATAAAGATATATATGATTACAAGGGAGATAGGAAGTGGTCGTTTGAAACTGCCTATATCGACCAAAGCGAATATAAAAACGTCAAGATAATCCCAAGCGGGAATGTCTGCTATTTCAAAATCAACCCCGCAGACGCGGAGGGTATGAAATACTCTACGCAAAAAGAACTTGAACGCTTTGAACTGGGATATATGAACGAAATTGAACGGGTGAAGTATTTTCCAAGTAGGTTGGTGATTTACATGAATATCGCGATAGAATATCAAGCGTCGAAGATGGAAAAGGAACTGGACGAACTTTCGGCGTTCTTTGAGAACAAGAAGCATATCGCAAATATCACGGCGATTAAAGATAAACTCAATATGAATATCGACGTGCTTATGATTATCTATAAACATCTTGTCGAGAATGACAAAGCCGATAACCCTGAAATGGTAGCGAAGATAGAGAATGCGATGGAAGCAAACACCGCTTTGAAACTCATTTCGCATATTCTCGCTACTTAAAGGAATGCTAAGCGAATGCTAAGCGAATGCTAAGCATAGATTATATATGTATGTATTTTTTATTTTTCTTTATGACATTAATATGTCTTGACATTAATATGTCTTATTTTACGTATTATTATCATAAAATTGATTGCGAATGTTAAAATATTATAACAGAGATATACCGATTTGCCAAAAGACACATTCAAATCGAGAGTATATATTGCGACATCGCAAAGCCGCAAAGCCGCAAAGCCGAACCACGATGAACGACGTCGCTCCCGTTGCTTACACAACTCACGTCCTCGCAAATGCCAAATGCTCTGGTGTGTTTTGGCAGCAACCTTATGAAGCGTATTCATATCGTTATAAAGTTCCTAATTCGACGGTATGGCGTAATGGGATAAAGGGCGACTATCATCTCTTTCTCCGTAGCGGAGACAAGGTATATATCGAGGTTAGAAATGTAGGCGAGATTGTGATACCCTTTGCTAAACTTCAAAAAAACAAGTATTTGAAATATTACTATGACCTTTCGCTTATGCTCTCAAATGACAAGCATATCGTCATAAAGAACACGGCATTTAACAAGGCGTATGACGAGATATACGAAGTAACGAAAAAGAGGGTGTGGTCTTTCGAAACCGCCTATATCAATTGTAATATAGGGCAAACCTACGAGATAATCCCAAGCGGGAATGTCTGCTATTTCAAAATCAACCCATTTGAATTGGATAAAATGGAATACACTTCGCGACAAGCACGGGAACTCTTTCACCGTATCTATACGTGCCGAAGCGATGTAAGATTAGGATATTTTCTAAATAGGTCAGTGATTTACAAGAAGATTGCGACAGAGTATCAAATGTCGAAGAAATATATGCTTATCAACAATATAGCAACTCTGAACGGTATATATTATATGAATGACGATATTTTAACGATGCTCTATAATATTGTTATAGATGAGGAGGATAAATATGAGTATATTTTGAGTAATGAAGAAAACAACGCCCTGATATTAGAAACAGTGAAACGGTGAAACGTTGCGGTTCTCGCTACTTAAAGGAATATGTGAGTATGTAATTAATGTATTTTATTTATTTTTATATTCTAAAAAATGATTACGACTATTGAATAACAGAAACAGAGACATACCGATTTGACGAAGCCACGAAGCCGCGAAGCCAATCGAGTATATATTGCGACATCGCAAAGCCGCGAAGCGTCCCAAAGCAACCCTACAATGAGCGGCACCGAATGCTCTGGCGTGTTTTGTCAGGAAATATATGTTTCGTATGCCTTTCGTTATAATGAACCTGAATATATGAAGCATCGTATCGGGATAGCGGGTGATTATCATCTGTTCGTCAAACACGGCGACAAAGTCTATATGGAAGTGAAGAAAGTCGGCGAGATTGTGATGTCATTTGCCGAACTACAAAAAAACAAGTATTGGAAATATTACTATGACTTGTCGCTTATGTTAGCAATTGATAAGGAGATAAAGAATGAGCCATTTAACAACTTCTATGACGAGGCGTATGAATATACGAGAAATCGAGTGTGGTCTTTGGATACCGCATATATTGATTTAGATATCGACGAAAACGCCAAGAGCAACTACAAGATAATCCCAAGCGGGAATGTCTGCTATTACAATATCAACCCCGCAGACGTGAAGGGTATGGAATACTCTTCGCAACAAAATATAGACATCTTCAAGCAGATTTATATGTGCCGAAATGATATTAGGTCGGGCTATTTTCTAAGTAGGTCGGTGATTTACAGGAATATCGCGATAGAATATCAAGCGTCTAATATGGAGAAGGAACTTGACGAACTCTCGGCGTTCTTTGAAGAAAAGAAACATATCGCGAATATCACGGCGATTAAAGAGAAAGTAGAGATGAATATCGATGTGCTTATGATTATCTATAAACATCTTGTCGAGAATGACAAAGCCGATAACCCCGCAATGGTAGCGAAGATAGAGAATGCGATGGAAGCAAAAACCGCTTTGAAACTCATCTCGCGTATTCTCGCTACTTAAAGGAATTGCTACTTAAAGGAATTGCTACTTAAAGGAATTGCTACTTAAAGGAATTGCTACTTAAAGGAATTGCTACTTAAAGGAATTGCTACTTAAAGGAATTGCTACTTAAAGGAACGCTACTTAAAGGAATTGCTACTTAAAGGAATTGCTACTTAAAGGAATTGCTACTTAAAGGAATTGCTACTTAAAGGAACGCTACTTAAAGGATTTGCTACTTAAAGGAACGCTACTTAAAGGAATGCTACTTAAAGGAATTGCTAAGTGTTTGATGATGAATGTTATATGTGTATTTATTTTTTAATTTTCTTTAAATATCATCTATTTATCCATACATCAAGCGTGGCAAAGTAGTTCTCGTCATCGCCAAACAATACCGCAATATTATCCTCTTTGAATATTCTATTTAATATTGTATATTTTAGATTATCCGAAGTCAGTTTATTTTTCAAAAACTCATTCACGCAAAATCCATATTCTACCTCAAAAGCAAAGCCCTCCATTTCCAATACTATCTCATACTCTCTTTTTAGTGAATGCCCTGCCCATAATTTAGTTTCTACTGAACCCTCGACATTCTGCTCTTTTTTCTCTAAGATTTTTATTACCTTTCTGCCACTTGTATATTCTATAATATACGCTTCGTCAGGGCATCTAAATAATGTGTCTATATTGTATTTATTTTTCATATATGTTTTTAGTCCATTTTGTAATACGAACACTACTGTTTTGTCTTCAAACGTTTTCGATAAATAGGTTTCGTTCTTCTTAGTGCCGTTCTTACTGTATCCCATCTCTAATAATCTCGATTGATTATTCGTTTTGTCTTCAAACTTTTTCCCAGTAAGGTTTGTTTTTGAACCACCAGCACCAGTTCCTTTATTGACTATTTGCGTTTTGCGACTCATCTTCTGTTTATGTAATATCTATCTATATGCTCTATGTCATTTTTATACAAATTATTAGATATTCATTATGGAAAAAATAAAAAGATGTTTTTATATCCATTTATATATACTGTATCCTCCCTATCCTCTCCAACCGTTCCTTCACTACATAAGAATCATAATAGAACTTGCTAAATAACCAAATAATACCCAGTCCATACGTAGCAAAAAACGTTATAATTCCATAATTGAACCACGTCTCAATCGGCGGATGGTACAGATAGAAGTTCGAATACAAGATGAAGAACTGGCACAGTTGTATCGTCGTGATATATCTTTTTATGTATCTTACTTGTTTTATTTTCAATAGACATCCAAGATAATAAGAATACATCACTGTATGAACTCCGCTATTTAAGAGCGTCGCCATCCATATCATTTCGACACGGTATTTATACATTAAATGCCACGATATCACCGCACCGACGTGATGGTATTTTTGAAGGAATATTGGCATTTTGCCATTGAGATACAATAAAAACGTATCGCCAAACTCGTAATATTTAGAGAGATAAAAGCAATAGATAATCATATCAAATTGTGGATTTTGAAAATAATAATTGGACTTGAAGACGATACTGTCGTTATACAAGATACGAGATAGCGACGCGAACGTCCAAGCACTATATATCACAAGTAGTGCGTTGTGAATAACTGATACCTTATAGAGTAAATCAGGATTTATACGTAGATGCTTGGGATACGCTAAATAGCAGACAATCGCCACGAGAGGAGTAAGATGAGATACCTGCGATACCATAGAAGACTGTTATGTTTATATAGAATATCGGTTATAATATTTATATATATTTCGTATAAAAACTGATATGATATTTTTTAACATTATAAGAAAGACCTGTATCGAACCGCTTCGCTACTCTCGCATACTCTCGCCGCTTCGCTGTGCTTCGCAAACTCTCGCTACTCCGTTGCTTCGCAAACTCTCGCAAACTTCAAAAAACCAAACGATGACCGTTACGAATTATCGTTTCCCCGATATGGCAGTTCATCATATACCATATATGGAGTTCTCCGCTCTTTTCGATATGACAACGAACGTCCAAGGAGACCGAGTCATATATCTCAAATATTTCCTTTTCATAAAGTATAAAAACAACATCTATATCGATGTTAAAAACGTGGGTAGTATCGTGATGCCCTTTGAAGAGATGTTGAAAAACCAGAAATTAAAGATGTATTACGACCTATCGCTTCTGTTTGTGAAGGATAAAAATAAGATTGTTGAAAAAATTAGCGAAGACGGAAGTAGCATTTGGGACGCGGAAATCACAGACATATACAAGGGGCGACGCAATTGGTATGTGGATTGTGCGTATATCTTGAATGACGAAGTCAAAACGGACAAACAGTATTGCTATTACGAGATGAGTCCGTTTGAATTGTCAGGTAATCGTAAGTGGGTTCATACCGCCTCGGAGATTGAGTTTTTCAACTATAATTTACAAAACAACATTGGATACGTATTATCAGTCGTTTATAAAAAACGCGTGATTAACTATACAAATCTCGCAATCGCCTATAACGCTACGCTAATGGAAAAAGAACTCGACGACATCACGGTTATCGAAGAAGACAAACGAAACCTCATAAATCTCTTTGCGTTTTACGAAAAGAAGGATATGAATGGCGACCTATTCCAAATCATCTGCGACAATCTCATACGCACACCCAAGACGTTTGCCCCATACTTGGCGAACTTGGAGGCGAACTTGGAGGCGAACTTGGAGGCGAACTTGGAGGATAGCGAGAGAATCATCAGGAATGTAGTTCGTCAATTATAATATCACCCCTTCCTTATTTGATTCGCCGCATAGCCTCATAGCGATTCGCCGCAAAACAGGATGTTTGCGAACCGTAGTGTCCTTTGCGTCCGCATAGAAAACATACATTGCTGTTGCCATTACCATTACCATTACCATTGCTGTTGCTGTTGCCATTGCTATTTATCTTTTTTTTGTTTCCGATGTGTTTCATATATTTCGCATAACTTTCTTGAACTTCTTGCTTCGCTTGGTGTTTGCTTTCCATTTGTTAGGATATAGATAGATATAGATGATGATGTCAGTTTTATATAAAAAATGATTTATTTAATGAAATCATTTAACAATAGAATGGACGCCACGGACGTCTCTCGCGTCCGCAAAGAGGGGCTTGACAAGTTCTATACATTACCAGAATGTTCGAAGAGATGTATCGACAATGTATCGGCATTGTATGACATCACAGGATGGGATTTAATTGTCGAACCGAGTGCTGGGAACGGCAGTTTTCTAAATCAAATACCGAGTGATAAAAAGATTGGCATTGATATATCGCCCCAACACCCAGATATAATCGAGCAAGACTTCTTTGATTATCATCCGCCCCCAGAACATAAAAATATATTGGTGATTGGCAACCCGCCATTTGGCAAGATTAGTTCATTGGCAATCAAGTTTTTCAATCATTCGGCGAAATGGGCTACGGTGATTGCTTTCATAATCCCGAGAACGTTTAGAAAAATAAGTGTTCAAAACCGCCTTCATCGTCGCTTTCATCTGGTATATGACGAAGAAATACCAAATAGACCGTGTTGCTTTTATCCCGCAATGAGCGTCAAATGTTGCTTCCAAATATGGGAGAAAAAGGATATCGATATAGAAAGGGAGTTTATTGATTTGCCGAAAACACACGGCGATTGGGAGTTTCTCAAATTAGGCAAAACAGATGCGTCGGGGCAACCTACGCCTCCTGAGAATGCCGATTTCGCCCTTCGGGCTTATGGTGGCACGATAGGCGAAATAAAAACAGAGGGGTTGATGGAATTGCGACCTAAGAGTTGGCACTGGTGTAAATCGAATATAGATAAGAATACGCTCATTCATCGGCTTACGCAATTGGACTATTCGAATAGTGTAAATACGGCGAGGCAAAACTCGATGGGACGTGCGGAATTGGTGAATCTATATAATATGTTCCACTCTGAATTTCAATAATTCATTCCAGCATTTATCGCCATATTTTGGGCGTATCGAATATTCTTTGTCATTCGCAGAGTTATCTAATTCGTCCTCTGTGATTTCTCCTAACTTTTTAACTGTTCCGTGAGCATATCCGCCAAATGCGAATATTAGCCGTTTGATGTCCTCTTTATTGAGTTTGAAAATAAATAATTCGCCTTCTGTCTCTATGTTATCGACGCTAATGTAATACGCGGTAAATATATATACGCAGTCGTGGTTCATCCGCAGTTGAACGTAGTTGAACCTGTTGTTTTCTTTGCCCCCGTTTGATATTTTGAGTTCATAGTTTATCTTGTTATGCTGTAAGTCGCCATTACATCGCGACGCATTATTTTTTTTCATACCGTATTTCTCTTTAATGAAATGTTCTATCAATGGTCCCGATACCTGTCCTGATAACTGGTTAATTTTACAATATATATGGGCTTTTTTTATATTGTCCTCTTTCATTATTTCTATTTTGTGATTAGATTTCGATACCCCTAAGATGTATCGTAGCCCGTTTTTAACGCCTCCTTCTTTATCGTTCATAGTTTATAGTTTGTATGTTAATTATATTTCAAAGTTTATATATCAGTTTTTTAGAATAAATATGTCCAAATATCCTATATCAATACTAAAAACTGATTTGATGTCTTAATTTTATATAGCAGAGACAAAGCAAAAGAAGCAGACTAAAAGTCGCAACAACCAACAACAAGCCAACCAACCAACAACCGAAAGAAGCCGCTACAAGCCGCTAAAAGCCGCTAAAAGCCGCTACCGAGACCAACAACAACCAACAAACGATGCTTCAATACATCTATCACCACGTGAAGGATATGGAGTTTTCTGGGTTTTTCCAAACCAACAAAAACAACACCGAGAGCAAATACTTCTTGTTTATCAAGTTTGGCGAACTCGTATATATCGATGTCCTTCACATCGATGCAATCATAATCCCCTTTGAGAGACTCTTGAAACACAAGTATTTAAGGATGTATTACGAACTATCCACGCAACTCATCAAGAACACGCACCAAGTCATCGAAGAAAAGAGAGGCGGATTCTATGCGGAGGAAATAAATTGGTTCATAGACACTGTATATTTTGTGAAACACGATGCGAAGATGACGATTGAGTCTGGCAAATACGGTTGCTACTACAATATTAACCCAAATGATTTGAGGGACGCGTCTGTTTCGTGCGAGGAGGACATTGCGACGTTTTTCAGCAAATTAAAGAGACGCAACCGATATGTGCGAGGCAAACATTTCTTGGTTTATATGAACCTGATGCTCGAATACAATATCGGATTGATAGAAAGGGAGGTGGAGGGGTTATATCCCAACAAGGAAGACATTAAAAATATAATGATTCTTCTTGAAATGAATCATAAAAAAGAGATGAATACCGATATATTCAAGATGTTATACGAACTCGTCGTAAGCAAAGAGGGACAGCAGAGATATGTCCCTATCGCCTAACGACGCCGCAGTCTAACGTAGCGGCAGTTAGCAAATCTATGTATATGTTTTATATTTTTATATTTATATTTTTTGTATCTCTATAATATTAAATGGAATCACCTAAGCCACCTAAGACCTTTCCCTTTAATACGTGCGAGGTTCGAGGAGGCTTCGCAGACTTCGCAGACTTCGCAGACCAGCCCTATTCTGCGAGTATCGATATCCTATCGTGTATCATCTTGCTTTATTTATTATCCTTGGCAAAGCATCTCGAAATCCAGTTTTTTATACTGTCCTTATTCATATTTCAAGCATACCACGCATATTCGCATTTGTTTTGGAGCGACCACGGCGACGACGGTGAGCATAGTTTAGAACACGTGTATATTATTCACGCAGCCTCGTATCTCATCGTTATCGCCCTAATCACCGCGTTATCGTTCATTAGTGGCAAACCTCCTTATATCCCTCTCATATTCGCAGCGATTCTTCTGGACTTCTATATATTTTTGAATTATATCGGCACGGTATATAACGCGATTTCAGGAATAAACATTTGGGTTGTTGTGCTTCTTACAGGACTATGGCACGTGAAGTTGCCTACGGTTGTTAAGCGACTACTGCCAATCCTGCTACTGTTATTCTTAGTCATCATAGGACTCTTCTTTAACGAGAAGTATAATTGCGAGGCGATGATGAACGCATACCCGTTCCCTTACCATACCGCAATCGAAATATGCGGACTTGTGATATCGTCGCTCTTCGCCTACATATTTCTATTGTTGGAGAAGGAGAAGGAGAAGGAGAAAGATAAAAATTGATTAAGGATGCTATAATGTATAAGTAAAGCAGAGAGCGTAAATCAACACGAACCCATACCAGACAATGAGTTTCAATGATGACGACATTAAGAGGGCGTTTGAAAAGACAGACAACAAGCAACCGCAAGTATCTCCGTCTCCGCCTCCACAGCCATACTTTAATATCGCCGACAAAACAATCGACAAGATAAGCGATGTCAAATATTTGGTAAAACTGAGTTTTCGCGAGTTGATGGCTTACGCCACTCCTATCGTATTCAACAGAGACTTGGACTCTTCAAAGATAACTGAGTTGTATGCCTCGATTACCGAAGGCTACGACATCCCCTTCACGATTGATGCGATATATGACAAGAAGGCTAAGATTGAAGAGAAGAGCATCAAGATTATCAACGGAAACCACAGGCACGGGGCGATATGTAAGTATATCACAGAACACGACCATACGTTTAGTTGCGAATACAAGGTATATGTGTGGGTGTATGAGGTGGATGAGTGCGAGACTACCAATATGAAGCGGAGCATCGATTTATATATGAAAATAAATAATCATTTGCCTTTCAAAGAGCCAGTAATCGTGGATATAAACGTGATGGAGTTTATGAATAGACTGTGTAGGCAGAGGCGTTTCAAGGGGCTTATATTGTCGAACCAGTGCGAAACAAGCAGACAACCGCGTGTGAATAAAAAAGAGATATTCAATCTTCTAAATGCGAACAAGGATGTTCTCGAATGCTTTGTATCTACGTATTCGAATAGTAATAACAAGATTATCACCGAAGATATTCTTACGCAATTCATCGAGAATATCAATATGATAAATCATCGCCTATCGCTCAAAGGTATTGTAGATTTGTATAGCGAAGGACAGTTGGCACAAAACAAGGGCTTTTATGACCAAGCAGTCGAACTGGGTTTCTATCTCAATTTAAGGAAGTCTAAATATCCCAAGGAGGTATGGATTAAATACCTCACGAACCCGTCGGAAGTCTAATCGGGCATCGTTGCTTCGCTGATTATGTAAGAAACGCTATATAGGCTATATAGTATGTATAATAGTATGTAGGCGATTAAGCATAGGTATTTCAAAATTGTAATAATTGTTGTAAGAGAATCAAGAAACAACACGAATCTATCTTTTTTATATCGATTCATTTGCTCTTTTGTATAAATCTATTTATCATTTTTTAGATACTATCTAAAAAATTGATATAAATAGTATAAAATACTATCAAACAACATCAATTATAATGAATCGCGAAAAATCAAGAGCAGAATTAGTATCCCTTTGTAAAATAAATAATATCAAAGGTTATTCAGGGAAAAGCAAGGCAGATTTAATTTTATTACTTACATCCTCGTCTGATGAGAATGAAACTGTTAATGACGATACCCATAATAAGAAAACGTTTGTATATCAAACGATGCTAACGTGTATCGGTAATAAGAGGAAGTTGGTTTCATATATTCGCGATATTGTCGATGAAGTGCGAGTTATTTTATCGAAGGATAAATTGAATATCGTGGATGGATTTGCGGGTTCTTCTGTTGTATCGAGGGAACTGTCTTATCTATCCGATAATCTTTATACGAATGATATGGAACTGTATTCTTATTTGATGGCATATTGTTATCTTGTAAATCCATCCGAGCATCAAAAGGAGCGGATATCACATCATATACATCGTATGAATGAGATTGCCGAGAATGGACCATATCACGAAGGTATCATAAGCAAACTGTATGCTCCAAAAGATAGCAAGGATATCAAGGAAGGTGAGCGTTGTTTTTATACACGCGAGAACGCCCTTATTATAGATACGCTACGAAAATACATATCCGAACATATAGAGACGGAGTTGGTGAATTATTGTTTAGTGCCTCTTCTAAATAAGGCAAGTATAAATACGAATACGGCAGGGGTATTTAAGGGATTTTATAAAAAGGGCAATATAGGCTGGTTTGGAGGCAAAGGTGAAAACGCGTTATCTCGAATTACAAAGGCGATACGATTAGATATCCCTATATGGAATTATTCAAACTACACGGCTTTTCCGTCGAATAAGGATATCAACGTGTTAGTAAATGAACTCCCGAATGATATCGATATTATGTATTTAGACCCGCCTTATAATCAACATCCTTACGGTAGTAATTATTTTATGTTAAATATTATAGCAAGGAACGAAGAACCCATAGATATTTCTACGATTTCGGGTATTCCGACAGATTGGACAAAGTCGAATTATAATAAACATCGAACCGCAGTACTATCGATGGGGAAACTACTGGCGGATGGACTTGCTAAATCGACCTATATCCTGATTTCTTATAATAACGAGGGAATTATCACAGAGAGCGATTGGAAAACATTATTCGAACCATATAATGTCAAAAAATACGAAATAAAATATGACACCTACAAGGGTAGCAGAAATCTCAAAGAAAGAAGCGATAAGGTGATTGAGATTATGTATCTTGTTTCAAAGAGATAGCCAGATTTTCATATACACTATCTATAACCTTCTTTAATATATGTATTTGCTCGTCCTTTTTCCAACGCGATGAACTGTGTCCCATTTCATCCCACTTATGTGCTTTTATAAATACAGAAACAACACATTTTCCCCACCTTTTTTTAACGTCTATGCTTTCAATAATTGAACGTATATTTGTATTTACTTGCTCATTCGTAGTTTCAGTAGTTATATCAATATAATTATTTGGAAAACCAAAGTTCATCATTTCAATTCGCTTGGAGATAGTTTCACTGGAATGAAAATCGCATCCCGAAGCAAATAATACGTATGGAAATATATCGAGTCCAGCAAAAAGCATTTCGCACCCTCTTATATTTTTCGCCGCTCTTTCAATCGCATTACCTGTTGATTGTCTCTTTTTATTTTGTGTAAATAAAGTGTCGTTTGTTCCCTGAACCTTGTCTTCCACTATAAGAATAGGGATTCTTTTGTTATCTGATACAGCAAATAATATACCTCCGTCAGGACGCATACCGACATTCTTATTATCAGGGTTCGGAATTGAACCACCTGCTTTTTCAAAGAACTTTTGGCATTCATATAATGAAATGTGTTTTTCCATAACAATATTATATCCGTGTGGTTTGAAAACCTCCGTAGCATATGGAATAATTTCACTCATAGTGTCTGCTAATATTTTTTCAGATAAACTACTATCATCATTAAGATTTTTTCCATCATTAACCAGTTGTTTTAGACGGTTGCTTAGACCATTCGATTGCGACATATTTAATATATAAAAGAGTATTCAGAGTATTCAATTTTTATAAAAATAAAAAATAATACAAATCGCTACGCATCACTTTTCCTTATATAACAATATTCTTATCATCTCTACCTATTCATCCTCATCCTCTTCATCGTCATCTTCTTCCTTATATCCTATGCCATTCCAGCCCTTCGATTCGTAGGGTTTATTGAGTAGTTTTTCCAAGTATGCTTTGAGTTGATTGCGGTCAGGGCATTTCTTACCCTTCACAACATTCGATATACTCCATAGCCTGAAATCCGTATAGAGTTTCGTGATGGTGATACGCGGTTCTTTGATTTGCGGGTCAATCACAATGCGGTCATTCACGAATTGTCCGATAATATCGTTATTCTGCTTATAACTCTCCGTAGCGACGCGAACTTCGCTCGGCTCAGGGATTGCCATCGGATTAATATGCTTATGGCGGTCAATCAGTAGGCTAATAAATACCTCTTTCCATCGGTCGAATTTGTCAGACAACTCCAAGTCCATATAAAACTCAGTCGGCTTATTGATATCTGGGGTCTCTGTGAATTTGCTCGAAAAATTACACACTTTGATACGACGCCACGTGCCACCATCATCACTTGGAATCTCGGGCAATTCATTACACGTTAGAATCATCTTGAATTGAGGCTTGAACTCATACGGCTCTTTAAAGAGCGTTCGCACTAAAATCCTATCCTGTCCCGACAATTCTTTCATCAATCCGATATTGAGCCTATCATTTTCACTCGGCTCTTGCATCACCGCAAATCGACGCCCCTTCGTTCGCTCCAATTCACTTTGAGCCGCATTACTCGCCGCCCGTTTCTGCGTTAGCAAGGCAATCGGCAAGATACAATAATATTCCCCAATCGACTTTTGAATCAAATCCAAGAGCCTCGATTTTCCGTTGCTACCCTGTCCTGTAAATATATAGAAGCGTTCTTGTGCGATGCTACCGTCGATGATACACGCCAACACGTCCATCACGTAATTCCGCAGATTCTTGTTGGTGAATATTTTCGAGAAAAACTCGTTGATTTCCAATACTTCGGGCATCTCGCTGTTATAATTGACGTAGTTGAGTTTCGTGCTGAGCAGAATGTAATCATCGGGCATTCCGTCGCGAAACATGTGCATCTTTAAATCATAGACGCCATTGTCGAACCCAATCAAATGCGAACGGCTATCGAGCAACTCCTCAAACTTCTCGTCGATAAAGAGCGTTCGGCATTCTTTCATTATCGAGTCTTTGAAGTTGGAGTTCTTCAATTGCGTCGCGATTTTCAGGCATTTCTTGCTACGCTCGTCGTTGATGGCTTTTAGCGTCGGGTCTTCTGTATATTCTGAGAAAAACAGGCTTCGCTCCATATATTTCTTACATATATCAATACTGAGGATACGCCGTAAATCCAATCCTTCCCTCGCACGAACCCAGCGATGCCGCTCCTTGTCGTATTTATACCAGATGTCCTTGGAAATCGCTTTGAAATCGTCTTTAAAGATAGCATAGACGACACACGCAATATCGAAATGAGCACCGTCCGACGCGACACTCTGGTCTATCTTAGGAATTATGCTTTGGTCGAGGATACTGACGTATTTTACGAGGTTATCCTGCTTCGCCCACCACCTGAGCGTTCCGATACCCATATTGTCCTTCCTCATCTTGTCCCACAGATTGTGGCATTCACCCTCGATATACGCACTGCTAATTTTTGAAAAATCTACCCACGTTTCAAGAAGCCTGTAATCGATATTACGCAATACCCAGCCCAAATTAATCCAGTCCGTGTAATTATCGGCACGTGTCAAAGATAGGCAACTTACGAGTTTTTTAGCAAAGTTCAATTCATCTTCTGAAATATAACATCGGTTCGCATTCAACGATTTGCCGAAAATATTGTTCTGGACTTTGCTCTTCAACTTCTGGTCAATCGCGGGTAAGATGTGCTTACTATATTGACTTATTTCAACATCAAATTCTGGTTTCACAAAGTTTTGAATATTATTAGAAAAATTACGCATAGAAAACAGTTTGATAAAGTTTATCTCGTCCGCGGCGTTCAAGGTATAATCGGTTCTCACCGTTTCATTATTCGCATATTTATAGATGCTCGAAACACGGTAGGTATCACAATCGGGCTTTCGCGAACCATACATCTGCCAACAATTCACGTCGATAATCGCCTTATCGACAATCGAATCATAGTCATTACAGATTGGCAAATCCTTGAAAATATCCGCAGCGACATCCAATATCTTTCGCCGAATAAAGTGATGAACGTTATTATTCACGATAATATGCGGAAAGATGATGTGCAACCCGTCTTTCAGTTTATTGCGGAACTCGACGGGCTTCGGCTTTTCCATCACATAGGCGATATTCGCTTCCTCAGGGACATCCAAGTATTGATTGATGACACTGAAATAGGCTTTGACAATCGCGTGTATATTGTCAGCGGTATATATGCGGTCATACTTCCTCTTGCTATTTAAGGACGAGTTGGAATCTTGTGAATTGTAAATGCCTGACTTGTCATCGGGCATAGTGAAACGGAAATCGATATCAACACGGAGCGAACTGGGTTCCGTGGGTTTTTCTGTAAAATGTAATGGGATGGCATTCGTAAGAGCCAACCCGTAGATATTCATAAAATCGGCATACTTATCCTCAGGGACGCAAATGCTTATGCGTGGATACCCGATGCTCGTATTTGTAAAAGGCTTACCTTTCTCGACCTTATATTTGTTAATAAATGAGCGAAAATCTTCATTAATGCCCATTCTTTTATTGTTTTAATATACTTATATATATATCAATTTTTATTTTTATACATATTTATTTTTACGAAATCGCAAAATACTTTCTGCTTATTATATAGCATAGCACGAATGACGACGAATGAAATTATGAAATATAATAGTCCTAAAAACGCCAATAACCCCTATATATTTTCTAAAAAGTCGTTGCTCTTCCTGATTGATACGTGGAACAAATATAAGCCCGACAAGATAACCTATAAAAAGACGGATGCGATTGCTAAATTATCGCTTCTGCTAAATGAAAAGATTAAGCCCGTGTGCGACGACAAGCAATACTGGTGTTGGACTGGCACAATCGCACGTTTCGCCGACGACACGAAAGCGAAGGAGATTATCAAGATGATTGAGAAGGAAGAGTTGCGTCCCGAGATGCCAACTGAGTGGTATGCGAATGGGAAAGAGTGGCTCAGTAATTATGACATCGAGGACGTGATGATACAGTATGACAAGGGGCGACAATATAAATACGCGTTCTTAGGCGTATATCCGATTGATTTCTCAGAGGAGGATAAGTTCGGGCGATGCCTGTATAGCCAGATATGTTCGCTCGATGTCAAGAGATATATCAATAAGAAAATTAAATATCTGGGATTAATCACGAACCTCGATAAGCATAACCAGAACGGTTCGCACTGGACTTCTACGTTCATCATCATCGACCCAAAGAATAAATGCTATGGGGCTCATTATTACGACAGTAATGCGATAGGCATACCCGCGTATGTGAAGAAGTTCATAATGAATCTAAAAAAGAGTCTGCTTGTCATCTATCCGAAGCATACTTTTAAAATCACCTTCAATACGACGCGACACCAGCGAAAGAACACGGAGTGCGGTATGTTCTCGATGACGCACCAAATACGGTGGTTGAATAGTCTTTTAAAATATAAGAAATTAAATCTACCCGACCCTTACAAAGACGAGGGCTTCTTAAAATGTATTACGAACGACAAGAAAATCACCGATGATAATATGATTGCGAGTCGCAAGTATTTATATCGACCGAACCTCAATTACTTAAACAAAAAACCACGTGTAAATAAATAATAGACAATGGCGATTATTGATGAGTTTAAATCGGAAAAAAATAGGAACTTGGTAATTCAGGCATCTACGAAGATGTTGTTTGAAAAATACAACCTATCCTTGAATGCCGACGTATTACAAAACATCATTCAAGCAATCATAACGGCGATGAGCAAAGATGCGGTGCTAATGAATAACACCGTGAAACTGATGGAACTGAACACGATAACCTTGGCGAAAATGAAGGATTATATAACAAAAAACATAGAGGCGATAAATGCTCCTGTGCCTGATACGACTACGAGTTCGATATCGGTAATGGAAGCGAATGCGGCGAATGCTGCGAATGCGGGGAACGAAGGGAACGAATCGAATACGGGGTATAATAAAGGCGATATATTAACGAACGAAGAGTTATTGCTTCGAGTGAAAGAATACGAACACGGACGGGTGATTTCAAATACAATCTTGGCAAATATCGATACCGCTTCTGCTACCG